>Ga0255182_1000417_pt1 | contig 29439 bp, 27 predicted proteins | sample Atl_UVDOM_RepA_8_FD_188420 | JGI IMG/M metagenome (GOLD analysis project Ga0255182, IMG submission 188420) | Freshwater microbial communities from Altamaha River, Georgia, United States - Atl_UVDOM_RepA_8d | ecosystem: Environmental > Aquatic > Freshwater > River | place: USA: Georgia...
GCGCCTGCGCCTGCGCCTGCGCCTGCGCCTGCGCCCGCACAGGCACCTTCGCCAGTGCCTTCACCGGTGGCCCCGCAGCGCGCGGCGCCTGCGGTCCCGCCGAGGCCCGTTGCCGATCGACGCGACCCGCCTGCCAGCGTGCCCGTCGCGCCGGCGTCGCGGGCCGACGACCCGCGTCCCGAGCCTCCACCGTGGGACGACATCCCCGTGGACGTGTCGGCCGGGCGCGATGAGCCTGCGTGGGAGGACCTGCCTGCGTCGCCGCCATCGGCGTTGGCTCCGGACCCGCTGCCGGCGGCGCGCCCAACGCCCGAGCCGGGTGGTGCGTCGACGGTGGTGCCTGTCGTGCCCACCACCCCCCTGGGCGACCGCTGGGCCGATCTGGTGGCCCGCCTGCAGCACCAGGGCCTGATCACGGCTCTGGTGCGCGAGCTGGCCATGCAGGCCGAGTGCGTGGGCGTGCAGGACGACGGGCCCCTGTCGGTCTGGCGACTGCGGGTGGAGCGCGAAAGCCTGCGCACCGACAATCAGCGCGACCGGCTGGTTCTGGCGATTCAGAAGCTGCTGGGGGGCGAGGTCCGCATCGAACTCGAAGCCGGCGTGGGGCGCGATACGCCGGCGCTGCGCGAGGCTGCCGCGCGTGCCAGTCGGCAGGCAGCGGCCGAAGCCCTCATCCGCCAGGACGCCATGGTGGTTCGCCTGCTCGAACAGTTCCCCGGGGCTCGCATCGTGCCGGGCTCCATCACCCCCCTATCCACATGACCTTCGACCGACCGGGACGTGCGACCGGGCGGTTGCTGGACAATGCACTCTTTGTGATCGAAAGGACGAGACATGCTCAAAGGACAACTGGCCGGCCTGATGAAGCAGGCCCAGCAGATGCAGGACAACCTCAAGAAGGCCCAGGACGAACTGGCGCTGATCGAGGTCGAAGGGCAGGCAGGCGCCGGTCTCGTCAAGGTGGTCATGACCTGCAAGAACGATGTCAAGCGCGTGACGATCGACCCCAGCTTGCTGGCCGACGACAAGGACATGCTGGAGGACCTGGTGGCCGCCGCCTTCAATGACGCGGTGCGCCGCGCCGAGGCCACGTCCAGCGAAAAGATGTCGCGCCTGACGGCTGGCATGCCCATGCCCCCGGGCATGAAGTTCCCGTTCTGATCGGGCGCCCATGTCGGACACGGTGGTCCAGGGCCTGATTGACGGGTTGCGTCAGTTGCCCGGTGTCGGGCAGAAGTCGGCCCAGCGCATGGCCTACCACCTGCTGCAACACAACCGTTCGGGGGCGATCCGGCTGGCTCAGGCCCTGCTGCAGGCGGTCGACGAGGTGGGGCATTGCGAGCGCTGCCACACGTTCAGCCGCGACCGCATTTGCAGCCTGTGCTTGGATCCGACACGCGATGCGCGCCTGCTGTGTGTGGTTGAAACACCGGCCGACCTGGCCGCGCTGGAGCGCACGGGCAGCTACCGGGGGCTCTATTTCGTGTTGGCGGGCGCCTTGAGCCCGCTCGACGGTGTGGGGGTGCGTGACATCGGCTTTGCGCCCCTGCTGGCGCGCGCCACCGACGGCGTGGTCGACGAGGTGGTGCTGGCCACCAACTTCACCGCCGAAGGCGAGGTGACGGCCCACGTGCTGTCCGAGCAGCTCAGGCAGCGGGGCTTGAAGGTGACCCGTCTTGCGCGTGGCGTGCCCGTGGGCAGCGAACTCGAATACGTCGACCTGGGCACCATCGCCCATGCCTTGATGGACCGCCGCTGAGCGGCGACTTGCATCAGGGGTTGGCGGCGGCCACGCGGACCCGGGTGTTGCGGGCTGCCGGGCTGGTGCGACCGGTCTTGTTTGAAGCCTTGGAGGCTCGCACTTTGCCCGCCGCCGCGACCTTGACCGGCTTGCGAGCCCCGGCACTGCGCACCTTGGCCGCAGGGCCCTTGGCCCCCGTGCGCGCCGAGGCGACCGTCACGCCGGCCTTGCTGCCCCCCTTGACGGGGACATAGACCACCACGCGCTGCGAGCGCTTGAACTTTGTCGCCAGGGCCACCTTGTTCCACTGCGCGACCTGCGAGGGCGACACGCGGTATCGCTTGGCGATGCTGGCCACCGTGTCACGCTTGCCGGCCTTGATGAACAGGCGGCGCATGGGTGGCAGGTCGGGCGCCAGGTCCATCATGGCGTTGTCCGCGATGTGCTCGGACACGTCCTGCTGGCGCGTCAGCGAACGCGGCACCAGCAGCGTCGAGCCGGCCTTGACGAGCATGCGTGGCGGGATGCGGTTGATGTCGCGCAGTTCCGATTCGGTCATGCCGACCTGACGGGCAGCATCGACGGGCCGCATCGTGCGGGGGACCACCCAGGCGGTCCAGCTGGCCAGCGAGCCGCGGTGCTGCTGCAGGTTCTGCAGGAACAGGCTGGCGTTGTCGTAGGGCAGCAGGACCTGCGGCGTGCCCGCCGCCAGGATCACCGGCTTGTTCATCGACGGGTTGAGCGCCTGGAAGTCCGCCAGCGAGAGCTGGGCCAGGCGTGCGGCCAGGGCCACGTCCATGTCGCGCTGGATCGGCACGCTCACGAAGTGCGGGTGGTTCTCGATGGGTTGCAGGGTCAGACCGTAGAGTTCGGGCTGACGAACGATGTTGCGCACCGCGTACAGCTTGGGCACATAGTTGCGCGTCTCCGGCGGCATGTTCAGGCTGGTGTAGTCCGTGGGCAGGCCAGCCTTGAGGTTGCGGTTGATGGCGCGCTGCACATTGCCTTCGCCCCAGTTGTAGGCGGCCAGGGCCAGATGCCAGTCGCCGAACATGCGGTGCAGACGCTGCAGGTAGTCCAGCGCCGCGCGGGTGGAGGCCAGCACGTCGCGACGATCGTCGCGGAACAGGTTCTGCTTGAGTTCGAAATCCTTGCCCGTGGCCGGCATGAATTGCCACATGCCCGAGGCGCGCGCCGACGACATGGCCTGCGGGTTGAACGCGCTTTCGATGAAGGGCAGCAGCGCCAGTTCCAACGGCATCTTGCGGCGCTCGACCTCCTCGACCACGTGGAACAGGTAGCGGTTGCCCCGCTCGACCATGCGCTGCACGTAGTCCGGGCGTGCGGCATACCAGCGCTCGTGTTCGCCGATGAGCTCGGTCTGCAGTTCGGGCAGCGCGTAGCCCTTGCGGATGCGGGCCCAGAGATCGCTGCTGGCATCGAGGTCCTGCAGGTCCAGGCGCAGGCCCGGACGCAGGTCGTCGGTGGGCGTGCCCACCGCGCTGCGGGCTTCGTCGACATCCGACGATGTCACCTTCAGGCCGTCGATCTCGATCGGTCGGCTGATGACGGGCACACCGAGTTTGCGGTTGGCCTCGGCCATGGCCATGGCCTCCTCGCGAGAGGCCTGCGTGGCCACCAGTTGCGTCACGGGCTTGACGTCGGCCATCACGACAGGCGCCTTGCCGTCGCGTCGGGCCATGGACAGCGTGTCCTGGAGGCTGGCGCAGCCGCTCAGCCACAGGGTCGAGGCCCCCAGGAGGCCCAAGTTCACGAGACGGGCGGCACGGTGGTGCAGTCGGGGCTGGGTGCGGAGGGTCATGCTGTGAAGGCGTTCTTCCACTGTCGCAAGGCCGTGAACACGCCCAGAGGGCTGTCGTCGGCGGACTGACGGGCACGGGCGGCGGCGATGACGTCCGGTTCGGTCAGGCGGATGAAGGGGTTGATGAGGCGCTCGCGGCCCACGGTGGTGGGCAGCGTCGGCTGCCCCTGGGATCGCAGGATCCCATCGTGGTCCAGCGCGGCCCGGATGTCGTCGTTGGCCGGTTCGACAGCCAGGGCAAAGCGCAGATTGGCGAGCGTGTATTCGTGTGTCGGCAAGAGCCGGGTGTCCTCAGGCAAGTCGGCCAGTCGTTGCAGTGACCGCATGAGTTGTTCGTGGGTGCCGTCGAAGACGCGACCGCATCCCCCTGAAAACAGCGTATCTCCGCACCATACCAGCGCCGGCTCGGGCGTCAATGGGGTTTGCGCAAGCGCGATGTAAGTGACGTGCCCAGCGGTGTGACCGGGCGTGTCCCAGACGGTCCAGTGGTGATCGAGCAGCTCGAAGGTGTCGCCCTCGACGACTTTGCGCGTCAGGTGGTCGACGGGCTCGCCCGCGGGGCCGATGATCGGGCCGTCGCAGTGTGGTTGCAACGCGGACAGGCCGGCGACATGATCGGCATGTCGATGGGTCACTAGAATGGCTGCCAGCGTCAGCCCTCGGGCCGACAGCGCTTCGAGCACCGGCGTCGCATCCCCCGGATCGACCACCACGGCCTGCCGGCCGTCGTGGATCATCCAGATGTAGTTGTCGGTGAAGGCGGGCAGTGCAACCAGTTCCATGACACGAATCGACCCGATTATAGAGTTGCATCCCTGGCTGGCCTTGCCCCCGGGCCAGGCCCTGCTGGACTGGGAGCAGGCCCAGATGGACCGGCTTGTGGCCGACATCTTCGGCTTTCATGCCCTGCAACTGGGGCTGCCGGAGGTCGATGCCCTGCGGGCCAACCGCATGCAGCATCGCTGGCTGGCGCTGGACACGGCCTACGAAGGTTGGGTGCCGCCGTCCGCCCCGGCCGAGGCGCCCGCGCACGGGCTGGGGCCAGCCTCCCACCTGCGTTGTGACTTCGAATCCCTGCCGTTCCCGGCCAACAGCCTGGACCTGGTGGTGCTGCCCCATGCGCTGGAGCTGGCGCGCGATCCGCACCACACCCTGCGTGAGGTGGCTCGCGTGCTGGTGCCGGAGGGGCGGGTGGTGATTGCCGGCTTCAACCCGGCCAGCCTGTGGGGCCTGTGGCAGCGCATGGGCCGCTGGGGGTGGCGCCGGGCGCTGGTGCTGCCGCAGGGGGAGTTCATCGGCTACTGGCGCCTGCGCGACTGGCTGCGTCTGCTGGATTTCGAGGTCGAAGGCGGCGGGTTCGGCTGCTACAGGCCGATGTTGCGCGAACAGGTCTGGTGGGACCGGTTTGCGTGGCTGGAGCCCGCCGGTGACCGGTGGTGGCCCGTGCTGGGCGCCGTGTATTTCGTGGTGGCCGTCAAGCGGTCCCGAGGCATGCGGCTGGTGGGCAAGGTGCGTCGCCAGCGCCTGCCGACCGCGGCGGCCCCGGCCGTGGTCGCCAACCGCCATGTGCGCGAGCGCTGACCGTTGGGTCAGGCGCCGCCCGCGTGGCGTTCATTTCAACTGAAAGCGAGAGTTCATGTCAGATGCAGCAGCGCCCAAGGTGGTCGTCTACACCGATGGGGCATGCAAGGGCAACCCCGGCCCGGGCGGATGGGGGGTGTGGATGGTCAGCGGGCCCCACGAGAAGGAAATGTGGGGCGGCGAGCGATCGACGACCAACAACCGCATGGAGCTCACGGCGGTGATCGAGGCCCTCAATGCGCTCAAGAAGCGCTGCCATGTGGTCGTTTACACCGACAGTGAGTACGTGCGCAAGGGCATCACCGAATGGATCACCGGCTGGAAGCGCCGGGGGTGGAAGACCGCCGACAACAAGCCCGTGAAGAACGCCGAACTCTGGCAGACGCTGGAGGCCGCGGCCGCCCGGCATGCCGTCGACTGGCGCTGGGTGAAGGGGCACGCCGGCGATCCGGGCAATGAGCGGGCCGATGCGCTGGCCAACCGGGGGGCGCAAGAAGCGCAGTGACACCGCGCCGCGCCGGTGGCGCGATCAGGCCTTGATCAGGAGGGCCATGGTGAGGCGGTCGACATAAGTGACCTGCCCGGACGGGCCCAGCAGGCGCACGGCGTGCGGGACCACGCCGCAGGCCCGGAACCCAGCGCGTTCATAGAGCTGCACGGCGCCGCGGTTGGCGGTGCTCACACGCAGGGTGATGAGCTCGAGCCCGACGGCGGTGCGCGCCTGAGCCAGGCACTCGTCGATCAGCCGGCGCCCGATGCCCTTGCCGCCATGCGTGGGCCTGACCATCATGCTGCTGAGCTCGGCACTGTGGCGCAGCTTGGGCAGGCTGTGACGTTCCAGGCCCACCATGCCGACCATGTCGTTGCCCAGCCAGGCCCCGATCAGGAAGGTGCCGCCCAGGGGCTCGCTCAGGCCCAACCGTCCGATGTAGCTCTCGGGCGGGCGTGACTGCTCCAGATCCAGGTCGGCGTCGAAGGCTTCCGGGTGCAGACGCAGCCCCTCATCCCGCAGGGACTTGAACGCGCTCAAGTCGGCCGGGCCGACGCGGGCGATGCGCAGGCCGGGCGGCTCAGACGGGGCCATGCAGAGTCTCCAGGGTGTTGATGTTGAGGAAGGCGACCGGATCGGCGAAGGATACGCCGATCCAGTGTGTCTGTGTCATCCAGCCGCGCATGCGCCGCTCCCCCGTTTGCAGGGCGGCGTGCAGTGCGGCCGCCAGATCGGTTTTCACGAGGGCCGTCGTCCAGTGGTGGCGCGGGCCCCGGGCGTCGCCGTCGGGGGTCACCGGGACCGCGATATCGGCCCCGGCCTCGAGGGCGGCCCGCCGCAAGCGCTCGACGAGGTCAGCGGGGAGCTGGGGGCTGTCGCACGGTGCCAATTGCAACCAGGGCGTGCGCGCATGACGCAGACCGGTCAACAGGCCGACGATCGGCCCCTGGTGCGGCGGGAGCTCAGGGTCATCGGGTTGACAGGGCCAGCCCAGGGCGGTGTGGGCCTCGATGTCGCGGTTGGCGTTGAGCGTGAGGGTGCCGACCTGCGGGGCCAGCCGCCGGGCCACATGCCAGACCAGGGGCTGACCTCGCCAGGGTTGCAGGCCCTTGTTGATGCCGCCCATGCGGCGGCCTTCGCCGCCACTGAGCACCCAGCCGTGAACGTCGTCAGCCACCGATGTAGCTCATCTCGATGCGCTCGACCACCGCGTCGGCGCGACTTGCCTGGGCGGCACGCAGCTGGGAATAGCGGTCGCCGCGTTGTTGCCACAGGGCGCGCAGGCGGGCCTGGATCGTGGCGTCGTCATCGCCGCCGCGCAGCGCCGCTCGCAGATCGTGGCCTTCGCTGGCAAACAGGCAGGTGTAGAGGCGGCCGTCGGTGGACAGGCGCAAGCGGTTGCAGTCCCCACAGAAGGCCTGGGTGACGCTGGAGATGAAGCCGATCTCTCCACCGCCATCGGCGTACGCGAACCGGCGCGCGGTTTCGCCCGGGTGCGCTGGCGGCAAGGGCGTCAGCGGGTGGGCTTCGTGGATGCGGGCACGCAAGGTCTCGCTGGCGACCACGGACTCAGGGCGCCAGCCGTTGGTGGCGCCCACGTCCATGAACTCGATGAAGCGCAGCGACACGCCGGTGTGGCGGAAGTGCCTGGCCATCGGCAGGATCTGGTCTTCGTTCACGCCCCGCTGCACCACCATGTTGACCTTGATGGGGCCCAGACCGACCGCCTGGGCCATGCCAATGCCGTCAAGCACCTGGCGCACCGGCACCGCGGCATCGCTCATGCGCCGGAAGACCGCATCGTCGAGGGCATCGAGGCTGACGGTGACGCGTTGAAGGCCGGCGTCCCGCAGGGTGCGGGCCTGTGCCGACAGCAGGGAGGCGTTGGTGGTGAGCGTGAGGGCCACAGGGGCGCCTTGCGGGGTGCGCAGCACGGCCAGGCGCTCGATGAGGCGGCTGAGTTCCTTGCGCATCAGAGGCTCGCCGCCAGTGAGTCGGATCTTGTGCACGCCCAGGCCAACGAGCAGGTGGGCAGCCCGCTCGATTTCCTCGAACGACAGCAGCGCCGGCTGCGGCAGGAAGCGGTGCCCGGGACCGAATCGTTCGCGGGGCATGCAGTAGCCGCAGCGGAAGTTGCACCGGTCGGTGACCGAGATGCGCAGGTCGCGCAAGGGGCGTTGCAGTCGGTCCTGGGGGGCGGCGGGCCCGGCAACGCCACCGGCGTCAGCGGGTGGCAAGGGGTGCACGCGGGGCAGGCGAGGGGCGGGAGCCAGGGGCTGCAGCGGGATGGTGCGGTCGTCGCGCATGAGCCTGATTGTCACCCATGCGGGTCGACCCGACCGTCGTGGGGCCTTGATTCAGGGGGATTCGGCCGCGAGGGTCCGGGGCAGCGTGGTCTTGCCGAGTTGGGGCGCCCGACGGGCCCCGTCGAAGCGCTGCTGCCAGTAGGCCAGACGCATGTCCTCGATGCGGACAGCGCCACCGGCACGCGGCGAATGGATGAACTTGTTGTCGCCGATGTAGATACCCACGTGCGAGAAGGTGTGGCGCAGGGTGTTGAAAAACACCAGATCGCCCGGCTTGAGTTCGGTCTGGTTGACGCTGACCAGGCCCGGCATGTTGGCCTGTTCGGCGGCCCGACGTGGCAGGATCAGGCCCACGCTGCGTTCGAAGACGTGGCGGGTGAAACCGCTGCAATCGAAGCCCGTGTCGCGCGACTGCCCGCCGCGCTGGTAGCGCACGCCCAGGAAGTCCATGGCCGAGATCACCAGATCGGACGCCAGATCGCTGGCGCTGTTGCGCACCTGCTGGGCGAGCTCGGCCACCGGGCGGGTGTTGAGCAGCCCTTTGTCACTGAGGAAGCGCGACACCGGGTCGGTGGCTTCGTCGGTGGCGGCCGGCGTGACCACCTCGTCGGTGGGCGCCGCAGGCGCTGTGGCGTTCTGGGCCCAGGCCGCCACCGAGCACAGGCCCAGTACCGAGCCGATCAGCCAGCCGCGCCAGAGGGCGTGAGGTTCAAAACTCATGGGTCGCAAGCCTAGGGCACTTCGGCGGGCCCGTCAACTTGAAAAGCTCAACGTGATCAAGAGGTTAACACCGAAATCTGAGGTTTATTGCGCGCAGGGCGCCGGCGGGATCAGGGGCTTCCCCAGTGCAGTTTGTCACAGGTCAAGGCTCGGTCGACCATCCTGGTCGGGCTTGATCGTTCGCAAATCTTGAACCTTCGGTCGCCCCTAGGCTGGAGGCAGTCCTTCCCATGTCCACCCCAGAACGAGGAGCCTGCTGCCATGTCTGCATCCCTTCAGTCCGCCCCCGAACACCTGACGGCCGAACGCCTGTCGAGCCTGCGTCAGCGCATGCAGTCTCATCTGGACCAGCTGCTGGCCCGGGATGCCGAGTTGCGGGCGCAGCTGTCCACCGACCCGGCCCTGATGGGCAACACGGTGGTGGCCAGCACCGAGGGGGCCGCGGCCAGCGCGTCCGAAGACCAGGCCATTGCGCTCATGCACCACGAGCAGGCCGAGGTCGCGGCCTTGCGTGACGCGCTGGCCCGCATGGACAGCGGGCACTATGGCTGGTGCGGGGAGTGTGGTGACGCCATTGGCGTGGCCCGCCTGGATGCGATGCCCGAGGCGCGGCTGTGCATTCGCTGTCAGGACGCGCTGGAGCACGTGCGCCCGATGTGATGGCCGGGTTCAGGCGTCCTGCGCGATGCGTTCGATGTCTTCGCTGAGCTCCAGCCAGCGGAGTTCCTGCGCCTCCAGGTCGTCCAGAACGGTTTTGAGGCGCTTGCCTTTGTCGGTGCGGGCGGCGGTGTCGAGATCGGGGCTGCACAGGTCGTCTTGCAACGCATCGCGCTCGGCCGACAGCGATGCCATCGCGGCTTCGACCTTGTCCAGGGCCTGACGCAAGGGCTTGGTCCGCTCGGCGAGGCGCTGGCGGGCCTGGGCAGCGGCTTTGCGGTCCTCGCGCCGGTTGCCCGGTGCGCCGGCATCGTCACCGGTTTGCGCGTCGGTCACGCGACCGGCATCCGTGGCGGCTTGAGCGGCCTGGGCGGCTTTGAGGGCCGCAGCCTGCTGGCGGGCCTGCTCGACCAGCCAGCGCTGGTAGTCGTCGAGGTCGCCGTCGAAGGTCTGGACGCCGCCTTGGGCCACCAGCCAGAACTCGTCGCACACCTCGCGCAGCAGGGCGCGGTCGTGGCTGACCAGCATGACGGTGCCTTCGAACTCGTTGAGCGCGATGCTCAGGGCCTCGCGCGTGGTGAGGTCCAGGTGGTTGGTGGGTTCGTCGAGCAGCAAGAGGTTGGGGCGCTGCCACACCACGAGCGCCAGCACCAGCCGGGCCTTTTCGCCACCGCTGAACTGCCCCACGGGCTGGTTGACCATGTCGCCCGTGAACCGGAACCGACCCAGGAAGTCGCGCAGTTCCTGCTCCCGGGCCTGCGGGCTGACCTGGCGCGCCAGCCGCACCATGTGGGCCAGCGGCCCGTCGTCGGGCCGCAGCACATCGAGTTCCTGCTGGGCAAAGTAGCCGATGTTCAGCCCCTTGCCTTCGGTGATGTGGCCGCCCAGGGGGCCCTGCATGTGGGCCAGCGTCTTGACCAGGGTGGACTTGCCTTGCCCGTTGGCGCCCAGGATGCCGATGCGCTGGCCGGGCAGCACCGAGCGGTTCACGCCGCGCAGGATGGCGACGTCCTGACCGTCCACGTGGTAGCCGCAGTGCAGTTCCTTGAGCGACAGCATCGGGTTGGGCAGGCTGTCGGGGGTCGGGAACTCGAATTCGAAGTCGCTGGCCGTGAGCACGGGCGCGAGCTTTTCCATGCGTTCGAGCGCCTTGACGCGGCTCTGCGCCTGGCGGGCCTTGCTGGCCTTGGCCTTGAACCGGTCGATGAAGCGTTGCAGCTGGGCGATGCGCTCCTGCTGGCGGCCGTAGGCGGCCTGGTGCTGTGCCATGCGCTCGGCGCGCATCGATTCGAACTGCGTGTAGCCACCGGTGTAGCGGGTGAGCTGGCCGTCGTCGAGGTGCAGCGTGATGCGCGTGGTGGCGTCCAGGAACTCGCGGTCGTGGCTGATGATCACCAGCGTGCCGTCATAGCGCTGCAGCCACCCTTCCAGCCACACCAGGGCGTCGAGATCCAGGTGGTTGGTCGGTTCGTCGAGCAGCAGCAGCCGCGACGGGCACATCAGCGCCCGCGCCAGTTGCAGGCGCATGCGCCACCCGCCGGAAAAGCTGTTGACGGGCGCGGCAAGCTGGTCAGCGCGAAAGCCCAGCCCCAGCAGCAGGGCCTGGGCACGGGCCGGGGCGTCGAAATGCCCGGCTTCGGCCAGCAGCACATGGGCCTCGGCGATGGCGGTGCCGTCGCCCAGCGCCTCGGCTTGCGCCAGGGCGTGCCGCGCTTGCATCAGGCGGCCGTCGCCTTGCAGCACGAAGTCGGTGGCCGGGTCGTCGGTTTCGGGCATGTTCTGTGCCACCTCGGCGAGGGCACCGGGCGCCTGCCAGGCCGCCGGGATGTCGCAGTCGCCGGCATCGGGGTGCAGTCGACCGGCCAGCAGCGAAAACAGCGACGACTTGCCGGCACCATTGCGTCCGACCAGGCCGACCTTGTCGCCGGCGTGCAGCGTGGCTGACGCGTCCTGCAGCACGGCCTTGCTGCCGCGCAGCAGCGTGACGTTGCGCAACGTGATCATGCAGCGCCCTCGGGTGCGGGGAGCTCCAGCGCTTCGCGGGTCACCAGCAGCAGCGGCCCTTCGCCGCTGGACGTATCGAGCCAGACCACAGGCAGGTCGGGGAAGGCGGCTTCGAAGTGCTCGCGCTCGTTGCCAATCTCGAGCACCATGACGCCATGCTCGCTGAGGTAGCGGGCGGGTTCGTGCTGCAGTGTGGAGATCAGGCTGCGACAGAAGTCCATGCCGTCGTGACCCGAGCCCAGGGCCAGAGCGGGTTCGGCCTGGTATTCGGCCGGCAGCCGGGCCATGGAATCCGCGTTGACATACGGCGGGTTGCACACGATCAGGTCATAGGGGCCGCGCACGGCGGCCAGACCGTCGCCCTGCAACAGGGTGATGCGGTCCTGCAGGCCGTGCCGCTGGACATTGATGCGAGCCACGTCCAGCGCGTCGGCGCTGAGATCGGAGGCGTCGACGTCCACGTCGGGCCAGGCCATGGCCGCCAGGACGGCCAGGCTGCCGTTGCCCGTGCACAGGTCGAGCACGCGCAGCGTCTGGTCGCTCAGCCAGTTGTCGATGCTGCCATCGGCAATGACCTCGGCAATGAACGAGCGCGGCACGATGCTGCGCTCGTCGATGTAGAAAGGCACGCCTTGCAGCCAGGCTTCGCGGGTCAGGTAGGCCGCGGGCTTGCGGGTGCGGATGCGCTCGTCGACGAGCTCGTGGGCCCGGGCCGCCTGGGCCTCGGACACGGGGGTGGCGGCCGCGGCATCCAGGTCGTCCAGCGGCAGGCCCAGGGACCACAGCACCAGCCAGGCGGCTTCGTCGAAGGCGTTGGTCGTGCCGTGGCCAAAAGCAACACCCGCCTCCTGGAGGCGGGCGCTGGCGGATTCGATCAGTTCGATGACGGTCATGCGTTCAGGTTCAGCGCAGCAGGCGGTCCAGCGTCTGGTGGTAGATGTTCATCAGCGGCTCGATGTCGTCCACGGCGACGCATTCGTCGATCTTGTGGATGGTGGCGTTGATCGGTCCGAACTCGACGACCTCCGGGCAGATGCGGGCGATGAAGCGCCCGTCCGAGGTGCCGCCTGTGGTCGACAGTTCCGTGCCCTGGCCCGTGACGTCGGTGATCGCGCCCGACAGGGCTTCGATCAGCCGGCCCGGACGGGTCAGGAAGGGACGGCCGCTGAGGGTCCAGTCGATGTGGACATCGAGCCCGTGCCGGCGCAGCACGTCTTCGAAACGCGACTGCAGGCCTTCGGGTGTCGATTCGGTCGAGAACCGGAAGTTGAAGTCGATCACCAGTTCGCCAGGGATGACGTTGTTGGCCCCGGTGCCCGCATGGATGTTGGACATCTGCCAGCTGGTGGGCGGGAAGTGGTCGTTGCCCTCGTCCCACACGATGGCGGTGAGCTCGGCCAGCGCCGGCGCTGCCAGGTGGATCGGGTTGCGCGCCAGATGCGGGTAGGCGATGTGGCCCTGCACGCCCTTGACGCGCAGCTTGCCCGACAGCGATCCGCGCCGACCGTTCTTGATCATGTCGCCCAGGCGGCTGACCGAGGTGGGCTCACCGACGATGCAGCAGTCCAGGCGTTCGCCCCGGGCCTGCAGCCACTCGCAGACCTTGACGGTGCCATCGACCGACGGGCCTTCTTCGTCGCTCGTGAGCAGGAAGGCCACGCTGCCGGCGTGATCGGGGTGGGCGGTGACGAAGCGTTCGGTGGCCACCACCATGGCGGCCAGCGAGGTCTTCATGTCGGCCGTGCCGCGGCCGTACAGCATGCCGTCGCGGTAGCTGGGCACGAACGGCGGGCTGCTCCACTGGTCGAGCGGCCCGGTGGGCACGACATCGGTGTGGCCTGCAAACACCAGCGTGGGCGCACCCAGGGCATGGCCGCGCCCGCGGCGGATGGCCCAGAGGTTGGTCACGGGGGCGTCGTCCGGGCCGAAGGTCAGGGTGTGGCAGTCAAAGCCCAGCGCCTTGAGGCGGTCGGCGATCAGGGACTGGCAGCCCGCGTCGTCGGGCGTCACCGAGGGGCGGGCGATCAGCGCCTCCAGCAGGCGCAGCGTGTCGGACATGTCAGGGCAATCAGGGCAGGGTCAGAAGCGGCCCGAACCGAAGACGGCCCGCTCCTCGGCGTGCACGTCGAGGGTGATTTCGGTGAACGACGGGCTTTCGTCGACTTCTTCGGGCTTGGGCGCGAGCTTGGACACGTTGCCCGTGTCGTTCTGCAGGCGCCACATCAGGTTGGTGGGCGAATCGGCAAACGCCATGCCTTCGTCGCGGGTGACCAGGCCTTCGCCGATGAGCCGTGCGAGGTCCTGCTCGAACGTCTGCGAGCCTTCGGCCAGGGATTTCTCCATGGCTTCCTTGACGCCGCCGAAGTCGCCCCGTTCGATCATTTCGCCCACCAGCTGGGTGTTGAGCAGCACTTCGACGGCCGGCACCCGCCCGCCCGTGGTGCTGCGCAACAGGCGCTGAGACACGATGGCCTTGAGGCCGGCGGCCAGATCGCTCAGCAGCGCGGGCCGGGCCTCGGGGGTGTAGAAGGACAGGATCCGGCCCAGGGCGTGGTAGCTGTTGTTGGCGTGCAGGGTTGACAGCACCAGGTGGCCCGACAGCGCGTAGGAGATGGCCGCTGTCATGGTCTCGCGGTCGCGGATCTCGCCGATCAGGATGCAGTCCGGTGCCTGGCGCAGGGCATTGCGCAGGCCGGTCTGCAGCGACGTGGTGTCGCGCCCGATCTCGCGTTGGTTGACGATGGATTTCTTGTTCGAGAACAGGAACTCCATCGGGTCTTCAATGGTCAGGATGTGACCCGTCATCCGCTGGTTGCGGTGCTCCAGCATGGCGGCCAGGGTGGTGCTCTTGCCCGTGCCGGTGGCGCCGGCCAGCAGGATCAGGCCGCGCTTTTCGAGGATGAGCTGGGACAGCACTTCGGGCACGTTGAGCGAATCGATGGACGGGATGTCCGAGGGGATGTGGCGGAACACCGCCGCGATGGAGCCGCGTTGCTTGAACGCGCTCAGGCGGAAGATGGCCACGCCCGGGATGGTCAGGCCCACGTTGAGCTCGCCGGTGTCGTTGAGCTCTTCCATCTGTGACGGAGAGAGCATCTCGGACAGCAGCTGGCGGGGCTGCGACGGCGTGAGCACCTGGTCCGTCAGTTGCAGGATCTGCCCGTGGATCTTGATCAGGATGGGCGTGTTGGCCGACAGGAAGACGTCGGAGGCTTTCTTCTCGGCCATGACGCGCAACACGCGTTCCAGATTTCCCTGACTCATCCAATCACTCCTGGTAGGGCAGATGCTGCCGGCTGACGGTGCACGCGTGCGATCAGGCGCGCAGCAGGTCGTTGATGCTCGTCTTGGCGCGGGTCTGGGCGTCCACGCGCTTGACGATCACCGCACAGTACAACGAATACTTGCCGTCCGGGCTGGGCAAATTCCCGCTCACGACGACCGAACCGGCCGGAACGCGTCCATACGACACTTCGCCCGTGGCGCGATCGTAGATCTTGGTCGACTGGCCGATGTACACGCCCATCGAGATCACCGAGTTTTCTTCGACGATCACGCCTTCGACGACCTCGGAGCGGGCGCCGATGAAGCAGTTGTCTTCGATGATGGTGGGGTTGGCCTGAAGGGGCTCCAGCACGCCGCCGATGCCCACGCCACCCGACAGGTGGACGTTCTTGCCGATTTGCGCGCACGAACCCACGGTGGCCCAGGTGTCGACCATCGTGCCTTCATCGACGTAGGCGCCGATGTTGACGTAGGAGGGCATCAGGATCACGTTGCGGGCCTGGAAGGAGCCGCGACGTGCCACAGCCGGCGGCACCACGCGCACGCCGGTGGCCTTGAGCTGCTCGGCGCTCATGCCGGCGTACTTGGTGGGCACCTTGTCGTAGAACTGCAGGGCGCCGTCGCCCATGGGCACGTTGTCGTTCAGGCGGAAGCTCAGCAGCACGGCCTTCTTGACCCACTGGTGGGTTTCCCATTGGCCGTTGATCTTTTCGGCGACGCGCAGCTTGCCGGTGTCGAGCTGATCGATGATGTGGTTGACGGCATCGCGCACGTCGGCCGGGGCGCTGGCGGCCGACAGGTCGGCGCGGTTGTCCCAGGCGGTGTCGATGACGGATTGCAGTTGGCTCATGGGGAGTCTCTCTCGGTCGTTGATGCGGTGAACAGGGTCAGGACAGGCCCAGCACGAACTGGCGGATGCGTTGCGCCGCTTCCACACATTCGTCGATGCCGGCCACCAGGGCCAGGCGGACGCGTCCGGCGCCCGGGTTGATGCCCTGGGCTTCGCGGGCCAGGTAGCTGCCGGGCAGAACGGCGACATTGTATTGAGCCAGCAACTCGCGGGCGAACCATTCGTCGGTGCTCAGGCCGGACGCAGCCGCCCGTCCGGCGCACGCCGCCGGCACGCCGGCCCACAGGTAGAAGCCGGCATCGGGCAGCCGCACGTCCATGACATCGGACAGCATCGGTGTGACCCGCTCGAACTTCTCGCGGTACAGGCGGCGGTTGTCGATCACATGGGCTTCGTCGTCCCAGGCGGCGATGCTGGCGCGCTGGATGGCCGGGCCCATGGCGCTGCCATGGTAGGTGCGGTAGAGCAGGAAGGCCTTGGTCACCTCGGCGTCGCCGGCCACGAAGCCCGAGCGCATGCCGGGCACGTTCGATCGCTTGGACAGGCTCGTCAGGGCGATCAGGCGGCGGAAGTCGCTTCGCCCCAAGCGGGCCGCAGCCTCCAGCCCGCCCAGCGGCGCCGCGTCGGGCCCTTCCCGGAAGTAGATCTCGGAATAGCACTCGTCGGAGGCGATCACGAAGCCGTGACGGTCACTCAACTCGAACAGCCGCGCCCATTCGTCCAGCGGCATCACGGCCCCGGTCGGGTTGCCGGGCGAGCACACGAAGAGCAGTTGCGTGGTGGCCCAGGTGCTCTCGGGGATGGCCGACCAGTCGGCAGCGAAGTTCCGGGCCGGGTCGGAATTGGCATAGACCACGCGAGCGCCAGCCAGCAGGGCGGCCCCTTCGTAGATCTGGTAGAACGGGTTGGGACTGACCACGGTGGGCCCGCCGGCGTCGGCATGGCGCGTGGGGTCGATCACGGCCTGCGCGAGGGCGAACAGGGCCTCGCGCGAGCCGTTCACGGGCAGGATCTGGTGGGCGGCGCTCACTTCGATGCTGTAGCGGCGCTGGAGCCATCGGGCACAGGCTTCGCGCAGGGCCGGTTCACCGGCCGTGGCCGGGTAGCTGGCCAGGCCGTCGAGGGAACGGGTGAGGGCCTGCTTGATGAGTTCGGGCGTGGGGTGCTTGGGCTCGCCGATCCCCAGGCTGATCGCGCGCAGCGCCGGGTTCGGGGTCACCCCCTGGGTGAGCGCCTTGAGGCGCTCGAAGGGGTAGGGGTGCAGTTTGGACAGCAGCGGGTTCATGGGGCTGGATTATCCCAGCCTCGCGCGCTGTCTTCAGTGTTCCGGCGCCTGCGTGATCGTGATCGACGACGGGGCGCCCGCCGCACCCTTGGGCAAGGCAACCGTGTCCCACAGGGTCAACGCGTGGTTCTGGATCGCGACGGGCAGGGTGCCGAAGCCTGCGTCGAGGGTGCGCGAGCCGAAGTCACCGGGGGTGGGCGCCACGGCCCCCCGGATGGCGAACTTGCGGTCCTTGTAGAACACGAGCAACTTGCCGTCATCGGGGTTGGGCGCCTGGCCGGGCAGGGTGTAGGCGATGAACGCCTCGGCGATGCCGTCGCCGTCGACATCGCGCGCCGTGAATCGGTCGGTGCGGGCCGTGCGGGTCTGCGAGCGCGTCGGGGCGCTGGCGCGTTCGTCGATCGGGCTGAAATCGCGCGCTTGCCAGCGTTTGACGGGGCCCGTCGGCAACAACGAGAACTTGTAGAAGGTCAGCTCGGCCGGTTGGACCTTGCCGGCCACCGGTGCGGGTTGCTGGCGGGTTTCGACGAACAGGTGCTCGCCCTCGGCGTCCTTGCAGGCAAAGGCCGACACCACCTGTCCGTCCACCGGGGCCTTGACCGTGGCCGGGACCACCGGGCGTGGCGAGCAGGCGTGCGCAGCACGCAGCGGGCACGTGGCCGCCGCCAGCGCCAGCAGGCTTGCGCCGAGCAGGCTCCATCGATGTCGAGCGTGGGTCATGTGCACCAGATCCGTGTGCTGACGTGGCGTCAGTCTCCTCCTGCGTGGATTGTCCCTGTTTTCGAGCAAGGTGTAACCGAACGTGACCCATCGGTCAGGCATCCCCCCGTGTTTGAGGGTGGGGAAGACCCGTGGGGCGACTGTGACCCCCTGCCTCACGGTCTGGGGCCGCCGCTGACACCCGGCAGGTAGCGCGCGTCGGAGTAGGTCAGCATCCACTCGGGCTTGAAAGCCACGAAGATGGCCACCAGCATGCCCGTGCTGATGGCTTCGCCCCAGCCCAGCAGCCAGTGGCCGATCATCCACTCGGTGCTGTCGAAACCGATGGGCATGTGGCCGGCCCACAGACCCAGCGCCCCCGTGAGCGTGACGGCGAGCGCCGTGCCGATGAAGCCCCGCCCCAGGATGTAGACGAAAAGGTGGTGGGGAAGCAGGCGTCGGCTCAGCAGCCCCAGCGCCAGGCCGATCGATGCTGGCAGCAGGCCCATCCAGACCCAGTGCGACACGATGTCGTCGGCCCGGGTCCACAACAGGCTGCCGGCCTGGTGCCAGTCCAGTGGCGAGGCCAGGGCGCCATGCACGCGGCTGAGCTGCTGGGGGCCGTACAGGTCGAGCACGGCCGCCCCTACGGCAACGAGCAGCAGCATCCACACCGCCATGGGCCAGCCGAACATCAGCACGAGCAGGCAGGCGCCGGACAGGTGCAGCGGCATGCCGGAGGGCAGCAGCTTGCGCGACCACCACATCCAGGGCAGCAGCACCAGGGCGCCCAGCCACACCCCCTGCAAGGCTCGCACGCGCAGCACCTGCCAGGGTTTGAACAGCAGTGCCAGGCCCAGGCCGCCGATCAGGGCGGCCCATTCAAGGGCCAGCAGTGAGGGCATGGGGTCAGCCCATCAGGCCGGTTTCGGCGCCCAGCTGGGGCAGATCGACGCGGGGGGCCGGCTTCCAGCCCTTCTTGCGGTGTTCGACCACCACGTTGGTGTAGATGCCTCCGCGCACGTACCACTTGGCCGTGATGCGCAGGTAGCGCGGCTCGATCGCCTTGACCATGTCCGACAGGATGTCGTTGGTCACCTTCTCGTGGAACGCGCCTTCGTTGCGGTAGCTCCACATGTACATCTTGAGGCTCTTGAGCTCGATGCACTGGGCATCGGCGATGCAGTCGATGGTGAAGTGGGCGAAATCCGGCTGGCCCGTCAGCGGGCAGAAACAGGTGAATTCGGGGATCTGGAACTGGATCACGTAGTCGCGCTCGGGCGCCGGGTTGGGGAAGACGTCCAGCGAGCGGGAGGGAACGGAAGGGGGCGTGGCCGGCTTGGCGCGGGTGCCAACCTTCACGGCGGGGGCTTTCTTGGCCATGGTGCAATGCGAAAAGGCGGGCAAAAGCCCGAAGCCGCGATGCTATCATCCTTGCGCCTGCCCGCCTTGCAGTTATGCGGGTTTTTTCAATTGAATCAATGACTTAAGTTGGCCTGCAGGCCGCCACTGCATGCGTCTGAACTCGATCAAGCTGTCCGGCTTCAAGTCGTTCGCCGAGCCCACACACTTCCATCTGCCCGGGCAGCTGGTGGGTGTGGTCGGCCCCAATGGCTGCGGCAAGTCCAACATCATGGACGCCGTGCGTTGGGTGCTGGGCGAATCGAAGGCGTCGGAACTGCGTGGCGAGTCCATGCAGGACGTGATCTTCAATGGCTCGGGCAACCGCAAGCCGGCCAGCCGCGCCAGTGTCGAGCTCGTCTTCAGCAACGAGGACGCGCGCGCCGGCGGGCAGTGGAACCAGTTCGCCGAGATCGCCGTCAAGCGCGTGCTCACGCGCGACGGCACGTCCAGCTACTTCATCAACAACCAGCCGGTGCGGCGGCGCGACGTGCAGGACGTCTTCCTGGGCACGGGCCTGGGGCCGCGTGCCTACGCCATCATCGGCCAGGGCACCATCAGCCGGATCATCGAGTCCAAGCCCGAAGAACTGCGCCTGTTCCTCGAAGAGGCCGCCGGCGTGTCCAAGTACAAGGAACGCCGCCGCGAGACGGAAAACCGCCTGAAGGACACCCGGGAGAACCTCACGCGGGTCGAGGACATCTTGCGCGAGCTCAACGCCAACCTCGACAAGCTGGAGCGCCAAGCCGAGGTGGCCACGCGCTACCACCAGCTGCAGGAGCAAGGCACGCTCAAGCTGCACCAGCTGTGGTTCCTCAAGCACCGTGATGCGGCGCTCGAAGAAACGCGCATCCAGCAGGCTGCGCTCGAGGCCACCAACGCGCTGGAGGCCCGCATGGCCGAGCTGCGCGCCGTCGAAGCCCAGCTCGAACACGTGCGCCAGGCGCACTACAGCGCCAGCGACGAGCTGCATGCGGCCCAAGGTGCGTTGGCTGAGGCCAATCTCGAAGTCAGCCGGCTCGAGGAGCGCATCCGGTATGTGGTCGAGGGACGTCAGCGTACCGAGCAGCGACTGGCCGAACTCAAGGGACAAAACGACCAGTGGGCCGACCGGTGCGTCGAGGCCGAGGCCGAGCTGGAGACCCTGGCCGAGCGCATGGCGATGTCGCAGGAGCAGGCCGAGATCCTGGCCGCTCAGGCCGAGGAGCTGGCCGCCCAGGTGCCGGTCCTCGAAGACGCCGTGCGCGCGGCCACGCAGCGGGCCAATGAGCAGCGTGGTGTGGCCGCGCAGGTGCAACAGCAGATCCAGCTGCTGGCAGCCGAGTCCCGCAACATCGACGAGCAGGCCCGTCAGCTCAACTTGCGGCGTGACCGTTTGAATACGGAGCGCCAGGGACTGGCGGCCCCGGACGAGTCGCGGCTGATCGCCTTGCGAGAGCAACTGGCCGCGGGCGAAGAGCAGCAAGCCGTGCTCGATGGCCAGCTGCACGAACTGACTGAGGCCGTGCCGTCCCTGGACGACGCCCGCAAGGCCCAGCAGCAGGCCGCGCAGACCGAAGGCGCTCGTCATGCCGAGCTGATGGCCCGGCTGGACGCCCTGCGGGCGCTGCAGGACAAGGTGCAGACGGAGGGCAAGCTCAAGCCCTGGTTGGCACGGCACGGGCTCGACAGCCTGTCCGGTCTGTGGAGCCGCATCCACATCGAACCTGGCTGGGAAAACGCCCTGGAGTCGGCACTGCGCGAGCGACTGGCGGCGCTGGAGGTCGGGCGGGTTGAGACCGTGCGGGCCTTCGAGCAGGACCCGCCTCCGGCCAAGTTGGCCTTCTTCAGCCGGCCCGATGGGACCACGGCGACCAACCATCGCACCTTGCCCTGTCTGAGCGAACGGCTTCGACTGAACGACGTTGGCCTGCAAGCCCTGCTCAACGACTGGCTGGAGGGGGTCTACACCGCGGACAGCCTGGAGCAGGCGCTGGGCCTGCGAGCCCGGTTGAGCCATGGCGAGATCATCATGACCGCCGCTGGCCATGCGGTGAGCCAGTTCGCCGTGAGTTTCTATGCCCCCGATTCCGAGCAGGCCGGCCTGTTGGCGCGGGCGCAAGAGATCGAGAGCCTCGACCGGCAGGTGCGGGCGCAAGCCCTGCTGGCCGAAGAAGCCCGATCGGCCCTGGTGCGCGCCGAGGCCGCGTATTCGGAATCGGCCCAGCGTCTGGCCGTGGTGCGGCGCGAGGCCACGGAGGCCCAGCAGCGCCTCCACCATGTGCAGGTGGAGACCTTGCGCCTGAGCCAGCAGGCCGAACAGACCCACAGCCGGCGCGGGCAGATCGAGGCCGAACTCGGCGAGATCGACGGCCAGCTCGACGACCTGCAGGAGCGCCGCGCCATCGGCGAGGCCCGCTTCGAGGAGCTGGACCTGCAGCTGGCCGATGCCCAGGAGCGTCACGCCCAGCTCGAGGAAGGTGTGATCGAGGCCGAGCGACGGCTGAACCAGGCCCGCGAACAGGCCCGGGCGCTGGAGCGTCAGGCCCAGGAGGCCCAGTTCGGCGCACGGTCGCTGGAAGCCCGCCGCGGAGAGCTGCAGCGCTCCATCGAAACGGCGCGCCAGCAGATGCAGGCCAACGAAGCGTCGGCTGCACAGCTGCACGAGGAACTGGCACGTTTCAGCGAGTCCACGTCGCAGACCGGTCTGGACGAGGCACTGGCGGTGCGGGTGGCCAAGGAGCAGCTGCTGGCCGGCGCACGGACGCACTACGACGACCTGAGCGCCCAGATGCGTCAGGCCGACGAGCAGCGCATGGCCTTCGAGCGCAGTCTGCAGCCCTTGCGTGACCAGATCACGCGGTTGCAGCTCGAGCAGCAGGCGGCGAGCCTGGGCGGTGCGCAGTTCATGGAGCAGCTGACGGCGGCCGCCGTCGATCTCGAGGCGCTGGCCCGAGGCATCGAAGCCGACGGAGTCAAGCTCTACGGCCTGCAGTCCGAGATCGACCGCATCCAGCGCGAGATCAATGCCCTGGGGGCCGTGAACCTCGCGGCCCTCGATGAGCTGACCGCGGCGCGCGAACGCAAGGGCTTTCTGGACTCGCAGTCGGCCGATCTGATCGACGCCATCGAGACGCTGGAGGGGGCCATCTACAAGATCGATCTGGAAACCCGCGATTTGCTGGGGGCCACCTTCAACACCGTCAATGAGCACTTCGGCCGCATGTTCCCCAGCCTGTTCGGCGGGGGCAGCGCCAAACTGGTGATGACGGGCGACGAGATCCTCGATGCCGGCGTGCAGGTGATGGCCCACCCGCCGGGCAAGAAGAACAGCACCATCCACCTGCTGTCCGGTGGGGAAAAGGCCCTGACGGCGATCGCGCTGGTGTTTGCCATCTTCCAGCTCAACCCCGCGCCGTTCTGCCTGCTTGACGAGGTGGATGCCCCGCTCGACGATGCCAACACCGAGCGCTATGCCCGCCTGGTCAAGAGCATGTCCAGCGGCACCCAGTTCCTCTTCATCTCGCACAACAAGATCGCCATGGAAATGGCCGAGCAGCTGGTGGGGGTGACCATGCAGGAACAAGGCGTGTCGCGCATCGTCGCCGTGGACATGGAGGCCGCCATGGGCATGGCGCAGGCGGCCTGAGCAACGAACAAGAGCTGAACTGAGACATGAGCAATGAACTGACCGTCGGGCTGGCCGTGCTGGGAGGCCTCGTGCTGGCCGGCGTCGTGGCCCACGGGGCCTGGACGGCCCGCAAGACGGCTGCCCGCGCCCCCAAGCGATCGGAGCCCTCGGCCGCTGGCGCCGCGGCGCTCGATGGGGGCGATACCGCCCCGATGTTCGACGATGGCCTGGCCTCGCGCCCACTGTCGCGCAACGAACCGCCGCCGGTGCGACGCGGCGGCGCGCGCCTGGACGCGCTGATCGACGCGATCGCGGTCGTGACGCTGGACCAGCCCCTGACGGGCGAGCAGGTCATGGCCCACCTGCCGTCGACGCGGCGGGCTGGCAGCAAGCCCTTCCTGATCGAAGGCTTGCGTGCCGATTGCGGCGAATGGGAAGCACCCCAAGCCGGAGCCACCTACAGCGAGCTGCAGGCTGGTGTGCTGCTGGCCAACCGCCTGGGCGGCCTCAACGAGATCGAATACTCCGAGTTCGTGCAGAAGGTTCAGACCTTTGCCGATTCGCTGGGGGCGGCGGTCGAGTTCCCGGACATGCTCGACATCGTGGGCCGTGCGAAGGAATTGGATGCGTTTGCCGGCGCTCACGACGCCCAGCTGGCCATGCGCCTGTTTGCCAAGGGCAGCGCGTGGTCGGTGGGCTACCTGCAGCAGCAGGCCGCCCGGCATGGTTTCGTCCCTGGCGTGCTGCCGGGGCGGTTGGTGATGCCCGGTAGCGAGGAGGGCGCTCCTCCCGTGCTGGTGCTCCAGTTCGATGCTCAGGCCGCCCTGGCCGACGACCCCGAACAGGCGGCACTGCGCGAGGTGCAGCTGGCCTTCGACGTGCCCCAGACCCCGGGTGATCAGGAGCCCTTCAAGAGCTGGTGTGCGGCCGGCGAGGCCCTGTCGCTGGCCCTGGACGCCTTCATGGCCGACGACCAGGGGCGCCCCTTCTCGCCGGCGGCCTTCCAGGCCATCGAGGTTGAACTGGCCCGGCTGTATGCGGCCCTGGCCCAGCGTGACCTGGCCGCCGGTTCGCCCGCTGCTCGCCGCCTGTTCAGCTGAGGCCGCAGCGCATGCAGGACGATCTGTTCGGCACGTCTGTCAGCGTGACCGGGGCCGACTCACTGGCCGAGCGCGCGCGCGCCCTGCGCGACGTGCTGCACCATCACGCTCACCGCTATTACGTGCTGGATGCACCTGAGGTGCCCGATGCCGAGTACGACCGGCTGTTCCAGGCGCTTCAGGCCCTGGAGGACGTCCACCCCGAGTTGCGCACGCCCGACTCGCCCACACAGCGGGTGCTGGGGCGTGTGCTCGACGGCTTCACGCCGGTCCGGCATGCGGTGCCGATGCTGTCGATCCGCACCGAGACCGACACCGAAGCAACCGGCGCCGAGGCCTTCGATGCGCGCGTGCGTCGCGAACTGGGGCTGGGTGAGGGCGAACCCGCCGTGCGCTATGCCGCCGAACTGAAGTTCGACGGGCTGGCGATCAACCTGCGCTACGAGCAGGGCGTGCTGGTGCAGGCGGCCACGCGGGGTGACGGTGAAACCGGTGAGGACGTCACCCAGAACATCCGCACGATCGGACAGATCCCCTTGCGCCTGCAGGGCATCGCGCCCCCCGTGCTGGAGGTGCGTGGCGAGGTGTACATGCGCCGCGATGACTTCGAGCGGCTCAATGAGCGACAGCGCGAGCACGGGGACAAGACCTTCGTCAACCCGCGCAATGCGGCCGCGGGCGCGGTGCGCCAGCTGGACCCGGCCATTGCGGCGCGCCGGCCCCTGAGCTTCTACGCCTACGGCCTGGGTGAGGTCCAGGGCTGGGCGGTGCCCGGCACGCACAACGGCGTGCTTGACGCCTTGCTCGTCGCCGGCCTGCCCGTGTGCGAGCACCGCACCGTGGCCGAGGGGGCCGCCGGGCTGGTGGATTTCCACCGACGCATGGGCGTGATGCGCGACCGCCTGCCCTTCGACATCGACGGGGTGGTCTACAAAGTCGATGACCGATCGCTCCAGGAGCGCCTGGGCTTCGTCACCCGTGAGCCCCGCTGGGCCGTGGCGCACAAGTACCCGGCGCAGGAACAGCTCACGGTGATCGAAGCGATCGATGTTCAGGTGGGCCGCACGGGCAAGCTCACGCCGGTGGCGCGGCTGCAGCCCGTGTTCGTGGGCGGCGTCACCGTCACCAATGCCACCTTGCACAACCTGTTCGAGTTGCGTCGCAAGCGGGCACGGGTGGGCGACACCGTCATCGTGCGGCGCGCGGGCGACGTGATCCCCGAGGTGGTGGGCACAGTGACCACGCAGCGTCCGGCGTATGTGTACAACTTCCGCATGCCGATGCACTGCCCGGTCTGTGGCAGCGACGTGGTGCGTGAGCCTGGCGAGGTGGACCACCGCTGCACGGGCGGTCTGTTCTGCCCGGCCCAGCGCAAGCAGGCCTTGCTGCACTTTGCCCAGCGCCGCGCCATGGACATCGAAGGGCTGGGCGAGAAACTGGTCGATCAGCTGGTGGACGCGCACATCGTGCGCACCTTGCCCGAGCTCTACAAGCTGGGCGTGGCCAAGCTCGCGGCATTGGACCGCATGGCCGACAAGAGTGCGCAGAACCTGGTCGACGCCCTGGAGCGCAGCAAGCAAGCGACGCTGCCGCGCTTTCTGTTCGGTCTGGGCATCCGCCACGTCGGTGAAGCCACGGCCAAGGACCTGGCACGCCATTTCGGGGGCATCGACGCGCTGATGGCCGCGAGCGAAGAGCAGTTGCTGCAGGTCAAGGATGTCGGTCCCGTGGTGGCCCGCAGCATCCACACCTTCTTCGCTCAGCCCCACAACCGCGAGGTGGTCGAGCAGTTGCGCGCGGCCGGCGTGCACTGGGCCGAGCACGATCCGGCATCCGCGGGTACGCAGGCCCTGCCGCTGAGCGGGCGCACCCTGGTGCTCACGGGCACCCTGCCCACCCTGTCGCGCGACGAAGCCAAGGCGCTGGTGGAGGCCGCGGGTGGCAAGGTGGCCGGCTCGGTTTCGCGCAAGACCTGGGCGGTGGTGGCCGGCGACGAGGCCGGCAGCAAGCTCGACAAGGCGAGCGAGCTCGGCGTGCCGGTGCTCGACGAAGCCGGACTGCACGCCGTGCTGGCAACCGGGGAACTGCCCGCCGCCTGAGCTTTTTTCGGCGGCGCGCGTGGCGGCTGGCAGGCGCACAATGGGACCATGGATCACAGCCTGGGTTCCGCCTTCATTCTCTTGCTGCTCGTGCTCGACCCGTTCGGGACGCTGCCGGTGTTCATGTCGGTCATGCGCTCGGTGCCCAAGGCGCGTCGGCCCTGGGTGGCGCTGCGCGAAGCCAGCGTCGCGTTTGCCGTGCTGCTGGCGTTCATGCTCGGGGGCGACGCCTTTCTGCGCGTCACCCGGCTCACTGAGCGATCGCTCGAAGTGGCCGGGGGGGTGATCCTGCTGCTGGTGGCCGTGCGGATCATCTTCGGTTCGGGGCAGAACCTGTTCGATGGTGACGGCCGGCCTGGGCGACTCGAAGGCGACATGCCGGGTCGCGAACCGCTCATCTTCCCGATCGCGATCCCCTTGCTGGCCGGGCCCTCGGCCATGGCCACCGTGCTGCTGCTGGCATCTCGCCAGCCCGACCACCTGTGGAGCTGGGTGGGGGCGCTGTCAGGGGCCGTGGGCGTGTGCGCCGTCGTGCTGCTGGCGTGTGAGCCGCTCTACCGGCTGCTGGGTGACCGCGTGGTGTCGGCACTCGAAAAGCTGATGGGGCTCGTGCTGTGCGCCATTGCCGTCGAGATGATCCTGGCCGGTCTCAAGCGTTACTTCGGCCTGGGCGTCTGATCCGGGCCGGGCACCGTGGGGTGCTTGAGCAGCGTCATGGCCGTGCCGATGAGGGTGGACACCTCGCTCATGTTGCCCGGCACGATCATGGTGTTGTTCTTTTGCGCCAGTTGCGCGTACGCGTCGACGGCCTTTTCGGCCACCTTGAGGTTGACAGCGTCCTGCCCGCCGGGCTCGCGGATGGCCGCGGCGATCTTGCGGATGGCGTCGGCCGTGGCCTCGGCCACGGCCGTGATGGCGGCGGCCTCACCCTGGGCCTTGTTCATTTCGGCCTGGCGTTCGCCTTCGGATTTGGCAATGAAGGCCTCGCGCTCGCCCGTGGCCAGGTTGATCTGTTCCTGCTTGCGACCTTCGGATTCGGCAATGCGGGCCCGCTTGTCGCGCTCGGCGGTGATCTGCTGCTGCATCGAGCGCAGGATCTCGGCCGGCGGCGTCAGGTCCTTGATTTCGTAGCGCAGCACCTTGACGCCCCAGTTCAACGCGGCTTCGTCCAGCGCGGTGACCACAGCGGCGTTGATGGCATCACGCTCTTCGAAGGTCTTGTCGAGCTCCATTTTGCCGACCACCGAACGCAGCGTGGTCTGGGCCAGCTGGGTGATGGCCACGATGAAGTTCGACGAGCCGTAGCTGGCGCGCATGGCGTCGGTCACCTGGAAGTACAGGATGCCGTCCACCTGCAGCTGGGTGTTGTCCTTGGTGATGCAGACCTGGCTGGGCACGTCCAGGGGCACTTCCTTGAGCGAGTGCTTGTAGGCCACACGGTCGATGAAGGGCAGCACCACATTGAGCCCCGCGGTCAGTGTGCCGTGGTACTTGCCCAGGCGCTCGAGCACCCAGGCGCTTTGCTGTGGAACGACCTTGACGGCCTGGGTGACGAAGATGATCACCACGACAAGAAAGATCAGTGCGATTTCCATGATGTGAAGGCGTGAAAGCGGGTCAAGGGGTGTCAGGCACGAGCAGCAGCAGGTTGCCTTTCATGGCCTGGATGCGAAAGCGCCCCGGCATGGCGGGCTGCGCCCCCGGCTGGGCCAGCCGCGCCGTCCATTCGGTGCCGCGGTAGCTGACACGGGTGGTGCCGTCGGCCTGCCAGAGATCGACCTGCACCGTCTGGCCCAGGTCGAGCGCAAGATCGGCGTCTTGCAGGGCGCCCAGCGGCTGGTCACCGGGCGGCGGGCGCTGGCTGCGGTGCTTGAGGTGCCAGCCGCCAGCGAGCGCCCCACCCACGACAGCGGCCACCGCCACCTGCGGCGTGAGCGCCAGGCCCAGGTGGGCGGCCAGCGCACCAGCCGCTGCGCCCATGGCCAGCATCAACAGGTAGAAGGTGCCTGTGGTGAGCTCGACCGCCACCAGCACGCCCGCCAGCAGCCACCACCAGGTGCTTGGTTCCATCCCGATTCCCTCCGGTCTTGTCCGTTTGACCTCTTCTTGCGCCAGATGCGCGCACAGGTCACACAAGCATCCTACACTTCGCGCTTTGTGATTTTCTTACCGCGGGTGGCCCATGCTGCGTTTTCACTTCCCGATCGTCATCATCGACGAGGATTTCCGCTCCGAGAACACCTCGGGCCTGGGCATCCGTGCCCTCGCTGACGCCATCCAGAAGGAAGGCTTCGAGGTGCTGGGGGTGACCAGCTATGGCGATCTGTCGCAGTTCGCCCAGCAGCAGAGCCGCGCCAGTGCCTTCATCCTGTCGATCGACGACGAAGAGTTCACGCCGGGGCCTGAGCTCGATCCGGCCGTGCTGAACCTGCGCAAGTTCATCGAAGAGATCCGCTTCAAGAACAACGACATCCCCATCTACCTGTACGGCGAGACGCGAACGTCGCAGCACATCCCCAACGACATCCTGCGTGAGCTGCACGGCTTCATTCACATGTTCGAGGACACGCCCGAGTTCGTGGCGCGTCATATCATCCGCGAGGCCAAGGGCTACCTCGACGGGTTGGCGCCGCCGTTCTTCAAGGCGCTGATGGACTACGCCCAGGACGGCTCGTACTCGTGGCACTGCCCGGGGCATTCGGGCGGCGTGGCCTTCCTCAAGAGCCCGGTGGGGCAGATGTTCCACCAGTTCTTCGGCGAAAACATGCTGCGTGCCGATGTGTGCAATGCCGTGGAAGAGCTCGGCCAGCTGCTCGACCACACCGGCCCGGTGGCCGAATCCGAAAAGAATGCCGCGCGCATCTTCAATGCCGACCATTGCTTCTTCGTGACCAACGGCACGTCGACGTCCAACAAGATGGTGTGGCACCACACGGTGGCCCCGGGCGACGTGGTGGTGGTCGACCGCAACTGCCACAAGTCGATCCTGCACAGCATCATCATGACCGGGGCCATCCCCGTGTTCCTGACGCCCACGCGCAACCACTACGGCATCATCGGGCCGATCCCGCAAAGCGAGTTCGAGCCGGCCAATATCCGCAAGAAGATCGCGGCCAACCCGCTGCTCAAGGGCGTGGACGCCAAGAAGATCAAGCCGCGCATCCTGACGATCACGCAGAGCACCTACGACGGTGTGCTCTACAACACCGAAACCATCAAGGGCATGCTCGATGGCTGGATCGACAACCTGCACTTCGACGAAGCCTGGTTGCCGCACGCCGCTTTCCACAAGTTCTACGGCATGTACCACGCCATGGGCAAGGGCCGTGCGCGCCCCAAGCAGGCCGTGGTGTACGCCACCCAGTCCACGCACAAGCTGCTGGCGGGCATCTCGCAGGCTTCGCACGTGCTGGTGCAGGACTCTCAGAACGTGCCGCTGGATCGGCACCTGTTCAATGAGGCCTACCTGATGCACACCTCGACCTCGCCGCAGTACGCGATCATCGCCAGCTGCGACGTGGCCGCTGCCATGATGGAACCCCCGGGCGGCACCGCCCTGGTGGAAGAGTCGATCAAGGAAGCGCTGGATTTCCGCCGCGCCATGCGCAAGGTCGACAAGGAATACGGCAAGGACTGGTGGTTCAAGGTCTGGGGGCCGGACAAGCTGGTCACCGAAGACATCGGCAAGCCCTCTGACTGGGTGCTCAAGGCCAACGAGAAGTGGCACGGCTTCGGCAACCTGGCCGATGGCTTCAACATGCTCGACCCGATCAAGTCGACCATCATGAC
>Ga0255182_1000419_pt1 | contig 29314 bp, 21 predicted proteins | sample Atl_UVDOM_RepA_8_FD_188420 | JGI IMG/M metagenome (GOLD analysis project Ga0255182, IMG submission 188420) | Freshwater microbial communities from Altamaha River, Georgia, United States - Atl_UVDOM_RepA_8d | ecosystem: Environmental > Aquatic > Freshwater > River | place: USA: Georgia...
ATCCGTGTCGATCGGGTCGGGAGGCCAGGTGACCTTTTGGTTGAGCGAGGGCGGCTCGCACACGATCACGAATGCCTTTTCGCTTTCCGGGGGCACGCTCCATTCGGAGGACGGGGCCAACACCTTCTCGGGCGCCGTCGCACTCGTCTCCGGGACCAGCACGATCGCGGGGCGATGGGACGACACCCAGACGTTCTCCGGCGGCATGACGGGCACGGGAAACGTCGTCTTCGCCAAACAGGGCTCCTCGGACAGGGCGCCCACGTTCGTGCTCTCGGCGAGCGGGTCGAACACCGGTACCGTCCGGGTGACCGGCGAGGGGGGCGGCAATTTCACCAAGCTGCAACTCGCGCACGTGAACGCACTGCAGAACGCCACGCTCGACCTCGCCACCGGCGACACCGGGGTGGTCGAGTTCACCGTCGGAGGCACGAATACGTACTCTCTCGGCGGCCTGCAAGGGAGCCGCGACTTGTCGCTCGGCGGCAATACCGTCTCCATCGGCGGCAACGGCCTGAGCACGATCTATTCCGGCCAGCTTTCCGGATCGGGGGGAGGGCTCACGAAGACGGGCGCCGGCCGGCTCGAACTCTCGGGCGCGAACAGCTACACCGGCCAGACGTTCGTCCAGGCGGGCGAACTCAAGGTCAACGGCTCACTGGCAAGCGCGGTTGTGACCACCGCCGCGGCCACCACACTCTCCGGCACCGGCTCCCTCGGCGGCAACGTCACGATCGAGGGCCTTCACTCGCCCGGCAACTCCCCCGGTATCCAGACGATCGGCGGCGATCTCACCTACTCGGGCAGCTCGAGCAGCGTCCTCTGGGAGCTCACGGCCAATACCGCCGCGCCGGCCGACAGGGGCGTCTCGTACGACGGCATCAACGTGGGAGGCAATCTGTCGTTCTCGGCACCGACGCTCCTGAGCCTGTCTTTCAGCGGCACCGGCAGCACCGTCGACTGGAACGACTCCCTCTGGGCCACGGACCTCTCCGGCACGAACGGGTGGCTCCTCTACGACGTCGCCGGCACCACCACCGGCCTCGAAAATCTCGCGATCAGCGGCACGACATGGCTCGATGCCTTCGGCAACTCCTTCGCGGACGTCCGCCCCGAATCGACCTTCTCGGTCGTCCAGGTCGGCAGCGACGTCTATCTCCAGGTCGTCGCCGTGCCCGAGCCCTCGACGATCGCCCTGATCGGCATCGGCGGTTGCGCCCTCGCCGCAGCCAAGCGCCGCCGCAGGATGCCGGTGGCCTGAGAGGGCCGGCGGCCCCGGGGCTTTTCCGAGAGCGTTGTCCGCCCGGGCGGCATGCCCTACAAATGGCGTCCATGACGCTTTCCGCACCCCCGTTCGATCCCGCCGCCGGCCCCGTCGACCAGCTGCGGGCCATCGGCCGCGAGTTCCACGCCCGCAACTGGTCGCTCGGCACCTCGAGCAACTACAGCGTGGTTCTCTCCCGCGACCCGCTCGAGCTCTTGATCACGGCCAGCGGCAAGGACAAGTCGGCCCTCGGCCCCGACGACTTCGTCCGCGTCGATTCCACCGGCCGTGTCTGCGACGGCTCATCCCGCAAGTCGTCGGCTGAGACACTGCTCCACTGCCTGATCGCCGACCTCGTGCCGAAGCTCGGTGGCGGGCCCGTGGGCGCCGTCCTCCACACCCACTCCGTATGGAGCACGATCCTCTCCCGGGCCGACCTCGCCCGCGGCGGCCTGCGCATCGAGGGGTACGAGATGCTCAAGGGTCTCGAAGGCATCGGCACCCACGAGACGTTCGAAGAAGTGCCGATCTTCGCGAACGCCCAGGACATGACCGAGCTGGCCCAGCGGATCCGCGACCGGTTCGAGGCGGCCCACTGGGGCGATCCCAAGCGGCCGCCCTGCCACGGCTTCCTGCTCTCCGGGCACGGGCTCTATACCTGGGGCCGCGATCTGCCCGAGGCCCGCCGGCACATCGAAATCCACGAGTTCCTGTTCGAAGTGGTCGCCCGTAGCCGCATGCTCGCGGCGGCCGGACACTAGCCCCCGGGAGCATCCGCCCCATGGCCATCGTCACCGTTCCCTCCACCGGCCGGAAGATCACCGACCCGGCCGAGATCACGGCGTTCCTCGCCGCACACGGCATCGACTACGCCGTCTGGCCACTCGAAGACAGAGTCGATCCCGCCGCGCCGGCGGCGGAGATCCTCGCCGCCTACGACGCCGAAATCGAGGAGCTCAAGCGCAAGGGGGGCTTCGTCACGGCCGACGTCGTCGACGTCTACCCGGACACGCCGAACCTCGACACGATGCTCGCCAAGTTCTCCAAGGAGCACACCCATACCGAGGACGAGGTGCGGTTCATCCTGCAGGGCAGGGGAGTGTTCCACATCAATCCGGGCGACCGGCCCGTCTTCGCGATCGAGGTCTGGGCGGGCGACATGATCAGCGTGCCGCTCGGCACGCGGCACTGGTTCGATCTCTGCACCGACCGCCGCATCCGTGCGATCCGGCTCTTTCAGGACACGAGCGGCTGGACGCCCCACTATCTCGAAGACGGCGTTCATGCCGGCTACGAGCCGCTCTGTTTCGGACCGGCCTGGGTCGCCGGTGCCGAGGGCGGGGCATCGTGATCGTCTTCGGCGGGCGGGGCATCCTGCTGGATGTCGAGGGGACGACGTCGAGCATCTCGTTCGTCTACGAAGTCCTCTTCGCCTTCGCGCGGCGGCACGTGGCCGATTTCCTGCGCGACCACGCCGGCGATCCCGCCGTGCGGGCGGCGGCCCTGGGCATCGCCGCGGAAGCCGGTCTGGCCGACGCCTCCGCCGACGACCCGGCGGGCCGCGCCCGGATCGCGGCCGCCGCGATCGACCTCATGGACCGCGACGTCAAGTGCACGCCGCTCAAGGCGTTGCAGGGGAGGATCTGGCGGCAGGGATTCGAGTCGGGGGAACTCGTGGCCCACGTCTTCGACGACGTGCCCGCGGCACTCGCACACTGGGCCGACTCCGGCATCGACGTCCGCATCTACTCATCGGGCTCGATCGAGGCCCAGAAGCTCTTCTTCGGCCATACCGCCGCCGGCGACCTCACACCCCACCTCCGCGGCCATTACGACACGACCACCGGCCCGAAACGCGACGTCGCCAGCTATGCATCGATCGCGGCCGACATGGGGCTCGAGCCGCGCGAGATCCTCTTCCTGAGCGACATCGGCGCCGAACTCGACGCGGCACGGCAGGCGGGCATGGCCACGGCACTCGTCGTCCGGCCCGGCAACCATCCACCGGACGGCCACCTCGACCACGAGCCGCTGGAATCATTCGCCGACGTCGTCATCTGAACAGCCCGGACTTCGGGATCATCATGCCACCCTCAAGTCCCACCGGCGCCGACACGATCCGCTGCGCGGTCGCCGTGTCGACGGCGCCCGCCATCGATGCGGGGCTGCGCGAGGCGGCGGCGGTCGCCGCCGAGCGGCTCGGCGGGCCCGCCGACCTCGCGGTGGCCTTCGTGTCGGCGAGCCACGGCGACGCGATCCGGCCGGCGCTCGAGGGGCTCGACGACGTGGTCGCAGCGCGGGCCGTGATCGGGGGCACCGCCGAGTCGATCCTGGCCGACGGCCGCGAGATCGAGGCGGAGCCGGCGGTGGCCATCTGGCTCGCCCGGCTTCCCGGTGCCGAGATCGTGCCGTTCGCGCTCGAGCATGCGCGCACGCCCGACGGCGGCATGTTCGTGGGTTGGCCGGAGGCCCTCGACGAGCCTTGGCCGGAAAACGCCGCGATCGTGCTTTTGGCCGACCCGTTCTCGTTTCCTGTCGACGCGCTCATCGCGAGGCTGGCCGAGGATCACCCCGGCGCGCCGATCGTGGGGGGCATGGCCAGCGGCGGCGGCCATCCGGGCAGCAACACGCTCGTGGTCGGCCCGAGGACTTACGATTCCGGCGCCGTCGGCTTTGCTATCGGCGGCCGCGCGCGGGTGAGGCCGGTCGTGTCGCAGGGCTGCCGCCCGATCGGCCGGCCGCTCGTGATCACGAAGTCGGAGGAGAACTGCATCGTGGAACTCGGCGGCCGGCCGGCCCTCGAGCGGCTCCGCGAGATCTACGGCGACCTCGATCCGGCCGACCGGCAACTCGTCCGCAACTCGCTCCATGTCGGCCGGGTGGCGAGTGAATACCAAGACTCGTTTCAGCGCGGGGACTTCCTCGTGCGGAACGTGGTCGGGGCCGATCCGGACTCCGGCGTGATCGCGGTCGGTGACGTGGTCCGCACCGGTCAGACGATCCAGTTCCACGTCCGCGACGCCACGAGTGCCCACGACGACCTGGCGACGCTCCTCGACCGGGCCCGCGCCGCGGGCGCGGCGCCGGCCGGGGCGCTGGTCTTCAGTTGCAACGGCCGCGGCAGCCGCCTCTTCGCCGAGCCGGATCACGACGTCCGCTGCCTCGAAGCGGCCTTCGGCCCGATCCCCGCGGCCGGCTTCTTCGCGCAGGGCGAGATCGGCCCGATCGGCAGTCGCAACTGCCTCCACGGTTTCACTGCCAGCATCGCGCTCTTCGAGCCGGCCGGCTGACCCCGGGATGCCGCCGGGCCGGCGGACGATGCTGGCAGTGCTGATACTGCCATTGCGGGTCGGCCGCGCCGCCCCTACGCTCCCGCCACTTTCCGGGAGGCAGCGACCTATGGCGACGATGCGATATCGACCGGCCGACGGGCCCGCGGCCGCGGTCTCGTGTATCGGCGCCGCCCTCTGCCTGGCGGCCATCGGCTGCGCCCATCATCGTGCCGATCAATATGCCTACGCCCCGCCCTACGCGCCACCGGTCTATCCGCAGCCCCAGATTGCCGGCGTGCCTCCCGTCGCCGTCACTCCTGGCCCGGCACCGATGGCCGTGGCCCCGTCGCAGGCCGTGATGGCGCCCCTTACCGCCGCCGCGCCGATGGATGGCGTCGTGCCGGCCGTGGGTGGCGCCTGCCCGCCATGCACCACGGGCGAGGGCATGATCGTGCCCACGTCCGGGTTGGTCGAAGGCGGCGGCCAGACGCCGCCATGCCCGCCTGGCCCCTGACCGTCCGGGAGCCGTGGCCTCGCGTCAGGCGACCATCGGCCCCGAGCCATCGAAGAGAGTCACCGTGCATCTTTCCGCCAACCGCCGCCGCTCACCGGCCCCGTGGCTCGTCGCCGTGTTCCCGACGGCCGTGTGCGTATGGGCCCTGGTCGCCCCGGCCCGCGCCGCCTCGCCCGCACCGGCACCAGCGGCGCCCGAGGCGCCTCCCCGGGTGTCGGCGGCACCGCTCGCGACGGTCGGCCATCCGCTCGCGCCGCTCGACACCTCGAGCCCGCGGGCGATGCTCCAAAACTTCCGCGCGGCGGTCGACCATATCCATGCCGCGCTCGAGCGCGAGGGGGCGGCGGCACAGCGGCGGCCCGAGACGGTGCGGCTCATCGGCCAGGTGCTCGCCTGCTTCGACCTCTCGCGGCTCGCCCCGTCGCTGGTCCGCCCGGAGGGCATCCAGGCCGCCGTCTGCGTCAAGGAGGTGCTCGACCGGATCCCCCTCCCGCCGGACTCGGCGATCCCCGACGTGGCCGCGGTGCAGGCGGCGGGCCTCAAGCGGTGGCGGCTGCCCGGCACGGAGATCGTGCTCTCCCGCATCGTCGAGGGCAGCCGCGAGGGCGACTTCGTCTTCGACGCCGAGACGGTGTCGCGGGCGAGGCAGTTCTACATGGCGGTCCGCGATCTTCCCTACCGGCCTGATGCCGGCAGCCCGGGGCTCCATGAATCCTATGTCGAGGCCGGCGGCTGGATGATCCCGGAGGCGGTGATCATGGCGCTGCCGAAGTGGGCGCATTTCGTCGTCGGCGGCGAGACGATCTGGCAATGGGCCGCGACAGCGCTCGTTGTCATGGGAGCCGGCATGCTCGCTCTGCGGGCCTGGCGGGCCTCCCGGCGGCTGGCGCTGCGGAGCTCCGCCGGCGCTCCCGCCGGCCTGGTCTTCCCGGCGACGCTCATCGCCCTGAGCATGATCCTCGACTACCTGCTCTGCGTGCAGGTGCGGCTCACCGGCGACAACCTCCTCACGGCCAAGGTGGGGCTGCGGATCACCACGCTCGTCGGCGTGGTCTCGGGCGTGCTCGTGGCGATGGCGTGGCTCTCCGACCTGCTCATCAAGGCCCGCGGCATGCGGCCTGAGGGGATCGACAGCCAGCTCATCCGCCTCGGGGGCAAGGTGCTGACGTTCCTCACCGTCTCCTGGATCGTCATCCAGGCAGCCGATTCGCTCGGCATTCCCGTGACGCCGCTCGTCGCCGGGCTCGGTGCGGGCGGCTTGGCGGTGGCGCTCGCCTCGCAGTACACGCTCGAAAACCTGATCGCGGGGCTCGTGATCTTCGCCGACAGGCCGGTCCGCATCGGCGACGACTGCCGGTTCGGCGACATTCGCGGCCGCGTCGAGCAGATCGGCCTGCGGTCCACCCGGATCCGCGGCGACGATCGCTCGCTGATCTCGGTGCCGAATGCCGAGTTCGCCAAGCTCCAGCTGGTCAACTACACCCAGCGGGACCACATCCCGCTCAAGCTCGCGCTCGCCCTTCCGGCCGACACGCCGCCGCACCGGCTGCGGACCCTGCTCGCCCGGCTCCGGCAGGTGCTCGTCGACCATCCGCGGCTGGCCGCGGAGCCTGTCGCGGCGCAGCTGGTTGGCCAGAGCGGCGCCGGCCTGGCGGTCGAGGTGTCGGCGGTGGCGCTGACGGCCGACGACCGGGAGTTCGCCGCCATCCGCGAGGAGGTGCTCCTGGCGGCGATGGAGGCCACGGCGACGGCCGAGCCGGCGGTGACGCTGCGGGCGGCGGCCTGAGCCGGCAGAGCGCGTCCGGCACGGCGGGGCGGCGCGGCCGCGTTGCTCGACAAGTTGAAAGCTTTTCGTGGCGTGGCGCACGCTACACTTTCGGCGACGCCCGACACGGACGCCGGAAGGACCCATGGAACTCCCCGCCCATTTCAGACGCCGCGTGGCGATCGACCGCGTGGCCCCGGAAGTCGATGGCGGCCGCTTCGCCGTCAAGCGGGTCCGCGGCGACGAGGTGGTCGTCGAGGCCGACATCGTCTGCGACGGCCACGATGAGCTCGAATGCCGGCTGCACGTGCGGCACGGCGACACGGGCCAATGGACCGTGCTGCCGATGCGGTGCACGGGCAACGATCTCTGGAGGGCCTCGTTCATCGCCGACCGCATCGGCGCCTGGCAGTATTTCGTGTCGGCCCGGGTCGACGCCTTCGCGACCTGGCTCCGCGACCTGGGCCGCCGCGAGGAGGCCGGCGAGAACGTGGCCGTCGAACTCGAGGCGGGGGCGCGGCTGGTGGCGGCGGCGGCCCACGCCGCGCCGCCGGCGGCCGCCGTCGAGATCGAGAAGCTGGCGATCGCGATCCGTTCGCCCACCTGGAGCGAGACCGTGCGGAGCGACCGGCTGCGGGAGCTGATGACGACCTACGCCGACCGGCGGGACGAGACGCGTCTCGAACCGCCGCGAGCGATCTGGGTCGACCGGGCACGCGGCCGGTTTTCGTGCTGGTACGAGGTCTTTCCCCGGTCCTGGGGCAAGGTGCCGGGTGAGCACGGCACGCTCTCGGACCTCGCCGATCGGCTCGACTACGTGCACTGGATGGGGTTCGACGTGCTCTATCTCACGCCGATCCATCCGATCGGCAGGTCGTTTCGCAAGGGCCGCAACAACGCGCTCGAGGCCGGCCCCGACGACGTGGGCAGCCCGTGGGGCATCGGCGGCCCCGAGGGCGGCCACACGGCGATCCATCCGCAGCTCGGCTCATTCGCCGACTTCGAACGGCTCAGGTCCCGCGCCGAGGCGCTCGGCATCGAACTGGCCCTCGACCTGGCGGTGCAGTGCTCGCCCGACCACCCGTGGGTTCGCGAGCATCCGGAATGGTTCCGTCATCGCGCCGACGGCACGATCCAATACGCGGAAAACCCTCCCAAGAAATACCAGGACATCGTCCCCTTCGACTTCCAGAGCGACCACTGGCGGCAGCTCTGGGAGGCGATTGCGGGCGTCGTGCGGTTCTGGGTGGAGAAGGGGGTGCGGATCTTCCGTGTCGACAATCCCCACACCAAGCCCTTCGCCTTCTGGGAGTGGCTGATCGCCGACATCCATCGCACGCACCCCGACGTGCTCTTCCTCGCGGAGGCCTTCACCCGCCCCAAGACGATGTACCGGCTGGCGAAGCTCGGCTTCACGCAGTCCTACACCTACTTCACCTGGCGGACCGAGCGGGACGAGACGGCCGCCTACCTGCGGGAGGTCTCCACGCCGCCGATCGCCGATTTTTTCCGGCCCAACTTCTGGCCCAACACGCCCGATATCCTCCACGAGTCGCTCCAGCACGGCGGCCGTCCGATGTTCATGACGCGGCTTGGCCTGGCGGCGCTCTCGGCGGGCAACTGGGGCATCTACGGCCCGGCCATGGAGCTGCTCGAGGCGACGCCCGTCCGGCCGGGCAGCGAGGAATACATCGACTCCGAAAAGTACGAGATCAAGCGGTGGAACCTCGAGGCGGTCGAGAGCCTCGCGGGCTTCATCCGGCGGCTCAACGAGATCCGCCGCGAGGAGCCGAGCCTGGCCCGCGTGCGGCCGCCGCTCGTGCAGCCGGTCGATGATCCGGAACTGCTCGCCTGGTGTCGCCATGACCCGCAGAGCGGCAACCTCGTGCTCGTGGTCGTCAACATGCAGCCCGGCACGGCTCGCTCCGGCACGGTCGCCCTCGACCGCCGCGCCGTCGGCCTCGAACAGGCCGACGCGGTCTCCTGCCACGACCTGCTCTACGAGGACCACGCGCCGAGGATCGTGCCCGCGGGGGCGATTCCCGTCCGCCTCTCCCCCGACGAGCCGGTGCTCGCCTGGAGGCTCGAGCCCGCCGCAGCGCCCGATTTTCGTCCGCCCCATCCGTCGGTCTCGGAAGCCGTGCCCGCATGACGCTCCCGGACGAAACCCTCGCCGCCCGCATCGCCGCCACGCTGCCGGGAGCGCGGTGGTTTGCCGGCAAGGGCGGGACGATCGGTGGCGTCACGATCCACGAGCGGCTGCCGCTGCCCGGGCCGGGCGGTGTCGCGCTCGTCCTGGCCGACGTGCAGCGTCCAGGCGGCGAGAGCGACCGCTACGTCCTGCCCGTCGACGCCGCCGGCGCCGATGCGGCCGCGGCGCCGGACTGCGTGACCTGGCTGCTCGACACGATGGTTTCCGGCAGCACGGCGGCCGGCCGCGTCGGCCGCTTCGCGGGGCATGTGGTCGGCGCGGCCCCGTCGCGCACCGGCGTCCTGTCTCCGGCGGTGAACGCGTCCGCCACGCCGGACGGCCTCGTCGTCGCGCCGATCGGCGGCGATGCCTCGAACACCTCGCTGGTCGCGACCCGCGGTGGCAGGAGCTGGCTCGTGAAGCTTGTCCGTCGCTGCCGGCCCGGGCTGCACCCGGAGGTCGAGGTGGGGGCGTTTTTTGCGGAGCAGTCGCCCTGGGACGACACGCCGCGGCTCCGCGGCTGGCTCGAACACGACGGCCGCGTGATCGCCACCGTCCATGACTTCCTGCCGGGCTGCGCCTCCGCCTGGGATCGGCTCTGCGGCCTGCTCGCCGACCCTCAGGCGGGAGCGGCCCTCGACAGGCTCGTCGCCACGCTCGGCCGGACCACCGGCCGGATGCACAGGGCGCTCGCCGCCCGGCCCGACCTTCCGGCCTTCGCGGCCGAGGCGCCCTCGTCTGCCGGGCGCAGCACGCTGGCCGCGCGGCTTGCGGCGCACGCCGAGCAGGTGTTCGCGCGGATCCGCTCGGGCACGGTTCCGCCGCCTCTTGCCGATCGCCTGTCCTCCCTGATGGCGGCCCGGCCGCTTATCGTCGGCCGGCTGGGCCAGGCGGCGACACTCGCGCCAGAGTCCGCCGACATCCGCGTGCACGGCGATTACCACCTGGGGCAGGTGCTCGTTGACGCGACGGACCGGGCCTTCGTCATCGATTTTGAAGGGGAGCCCGCGCGGTCGCTCGAGGAGCGGCGGGCGAAAACCCGCGCCGCCAAGGATGTCGCCGGCATGTGCCGCTCGCTCGATTATGCGCTGCGGCATGTCGCCCGCTCCACGGCCCGACCCTACCGCGCCGACGAACTCGCGCGGCTTGAAGCGATCTTTCTGCATGCCTACGAGTCGGTTGCGATCGGCCAGCCGTGGTGGCCGGGCGACCGTGCAGAGGCACTGGCCCTGGTCGAGGTGTTCAAGCTCGACAAGGCGATCTATGAGCTGGTCTACGAGCTCGACAACCGGCCCGACTGGGCCGCGGTGCCGCTCGCGGCGCTGCAACTCGTGGCCCTGCAACTCGCGGCGGCGGACCCCGGCTCTCCGAAAGCGGCCCGGCTCACGGCGGGCCGGTCTCCCGGCTGAGCGGCTGGCCATCTTCGGTCACGGCGACATCGAAGATTCGCAGGGCGTCGAGCCAGCGGAGCATCTCCGCCCGCTTGAAGAGCCGCGGCACCATCACCCCCTCCTCGAGGTGTCCGTAGAAGAGCTCCGCGGTGCCGTGCTCGCGGCCGGCGATCCGGCTCGTCACGCGGACCACCGACCCGGTCTCGGACAGTTCGACCACATCCGCCTCGTACTCGATCGTGTCGCCCGGCCGCGGTTCGAAGCCGATCTTCGCCGCGCCGACCTTCGCGAGCACCACCTGCCGCCGGTAGTCGAGGGCGTCGGCGACGAGGATTCCGGCCGTCTGCGCCATCCCCTCGAGGACGAGCGTGGCGGGCATGAGCGCCGCCCCGGGAAAGTGATCGTGCAGGTGCTCCTCCACCAGCGTCACCGCCTTGACGGCCTTGGCCCGGCGGCCCCGCACGAACTCCGTGTAGCGATCGATCCAGAACCAGCGCATGCGGTTCAGCTCTCCCGGGGGCGGGTCCGGACCGCCGTCGACACGACCAGCGGCATGGTCGGTCGCGGATAGTGCAACTCCACGAACGCCGCCGCCCAGACCTCGCGGGCGGTGGCGAGCGGAATCCGCCACTCGGGCCCGCCGGCCTTGACCTCGGTGGCCGACCACTTCGCCTGGCGGAAGTCGCGGGACGGGGCGGCCGCCTGCCAGAGCGTGATCCGCTCAGGCTGCCCGTCCGCGCGCAGCACGCAGGCCTCGCCATCCGCGTCCGCGATGAATCGCCAGCTGAGCTGTGGCAGAGGCTCCGCCCCCGAAGCATGCCTGCCCATGGCGGCCACGAGTCCCGCGATCCTCGGGATCGGCAGCCCATGCCCGGCGTTGGGACAGTAGGACACCCAGTGCGGACCGGGCAGCTCCTCCCGGTAGAGATCGACGGCGCCGAGCGGCCAGTAAGGATCGTTCGTTCCCAGTGCGATCAGCTTCGGGAGCGCGAGCCGGTTCCGGTAGCGAAACGGGTCGACGATCTCGATCAGTTCTCCGCCACGGTCGGTGGCCAGCAGCTTGTCGATCCCCCGCGAGGCATACGGCTCGAGCTGCTCGGACAGGCCGCCGAACGACTCGACCTGCAGGCGCAGATGCCGGTCGAGCGCCAGCATGTCGATCACCAGCGGCACGATGCCGACGACGCGGTCGTCGGCCGCGGCGGCGAGCCAGGTCGTCCAGCCGCGCTTGCTCGCGCCCGTCACCACGAACCGGCGGATGTCGATCCCGTCGTCCACCGCCAACTCCGTGACGGCATCCATGCCAGCCACCGCGGCCTTCACCATCGGCAGAAGGAGCGGCCAGGTGCCGTCGCCGGTCCGGGCGAACTCCGTGAAGGTGTAGGCGATGAGGTCGTCCTCTTGGAGTCCGCTGAACATCGGCTGGTAGGGGACCTGCCTGATGACGGCCGCAGGCAGACCCGCAGCCGTCGCGATCGGGGCCAGCGTGCGGATGGCGGACGAGGGCTCGGCCGCCGCGCCGGCGGCGGGCACGCCCCGGGCACTGCCGCCGTCGATCCAGTAGAGGGCCGTCGATGCACCAGCGCCGACGTTGCCGGGCACGAAGAGCGACAGCTCGTGCGTCCACTCGACGCCACGCCACCGCTGGCTCACGAGCCGCACCGTCTGCCACGTGCCCCCGAGAAACTCCCCCGTGGCCACCGGCTCGACCCGCGTGGCCGGATCACGGGCGGCGACGTAGGCGGCGAGGGGACCGCCACTCGCCACGCCCGGCTCGGCGACGGCTGTGGCCGTCTCGTCGGCCGTAACACCGCTGGGCAGGAACGCGGCGCCGGAGGCGGCGGCCGCGACGGCGTGGAATCGGCGGCGCGAAATCGCGTCGTCCGGCGCGAAGTCGTGTGAGCGGCCAAGCGCGGGGTCAGTCGGCGGCATGGAGGGTCTCCCAGTCACGGAGATGGCGACACGTATACAAGGAGGCGATTCGGGTGGCGGTCTCGAGCAGCCGGTCGCGGACGTCTTCCGGCTCGAGCACCTCGACCATGTCGGCGAGCCCCAGCAACTGCGGAATCATCTCGTCGTCCCAGCAGCGGGAAATGTCGAGGATCACGCCGCCGTCGGCCTGCCGCTCGACCTTTTGGCCGGGGTGAAACGGCTTCTCGCAGGCCCAACGGGCCCGCTCCGGCCGCACGCGGATCCGGTAACGCCGCGGCGGATCGGCCGAGCGGAAGATCGTGATGCTGTCGGCCAGGAGCGACTCGACCGATTCGCTCGACCGGGTGAAGCCGCGAGAGGTCGGCTTGGCGTCGGCGACCCGATCGAGCTTGAAGAACCGCACGGCGGCGTCGGCGGCCGCGGCATGTGTCTTGCGGCCGGCCCGCGCCGACGCGGCGTCGGCCCGATAGGCGGCGATGTAGACGCTCCCGTCGTAGACGACGAGCGCCTCGGGGCGGATCGTCTGCCTGCGCGGCTTCTCGTCGGCGAGGCTCGTGTAGCGAATCTCCAGCTCCACCGTCCGGCGGATGGCCGTGTTGATGGCGTTGAGCGTCCGCGCCCGATACTTGGCGGCCGGCGGCCGCGGGTGCACGAGCAGCCCGTCCCGATGGGCCTCGACATAGGCGAGCAGCTCCGGCGTCGCGATCCGCTCCACCTTCGCCAACAGCTGGCTGATGCCCCGCCAGTAGAACGTGCCGGCCAGGGGCGCGAGGAAGTCGCGGGCTACGGCGAGCGAGAGCAGCTCCGGCAGCGTGACCGCCGGCGACCGGAGTTCCTCGGCGCCGCGGCCCGGCTCGATCGACCAGGCCTGACAGGTCGCGCCGCGGGCGGATCGCTTCTTCGTCCGCTTCACGGCGTAGCCGAACTTCCCCAGGAACTCCACGTCGCGGCGGAGATTCTTGTCGGACATCTCGTCGATCGCGCCGCGATCGCGGAGCTTGTCCTTGAGCTCCGCCGTCGTGAGCGGCTGGCGGGCGCCGAAGAGGATGTCGATCAGGTGGAAGATCCGCAGGAGCTGTTCGTGGCGGCTGATCGAGTCCATGGCTGGTTCCGCACGGGGGGCGAGATGCCCCCACAGAATACCCGGAATGCCTGCGAGGATCGCCGGGGGCTCTCGTCTGACGATCAAAGACCAAGCCAACCGGCAGCGATTCCGTGGGCTGCGGGCTGGAGCGGTGCCTCAGCACAATCCTTTCGTGCGGACGTAGTCGAGCACACGGCGTGTCGCCTCCATGAGTTCCGGTGCGGAGGCCAGGGCATCGAGCAGCACTCGGTCAGCGCTCTCGATCAGATAGTCGTGAGCGATCGCATTGCGAAGCATCCGCAGTTCGCGCCAGCGATCCGCCGAAGGAATGAGCTGCCGGGCTTCCGCCCGCTGCAGACGATCCAGGGGCGTTCCAGCGTCGAGCAACTCGATCTGACCAAGCGTGCGAAAGACCCGCTGCATGAGAAAATCATTGAGCCGGGCAAATCGCGACGTCAGCGCCTCGCATGACTCCCGCTCGCCGACGGTCAGCTCGCCGCCGAGCCGATGTTCAATCGCTGCAACGCGGCTACGGGACTCTTCCAACACCTCTGCTGCAGCCTGCATCAACGCGAGCTGCGCTCGCAGCATCTGCGTCAGGTGTTCGACCACAGCTCGACTCCCGTTTCCCGCGCCAGCGAAGGGAATGGCCCGTCATCGCGACCGTCGTCCACGACGACATCGATCCGCTGCGCGCCGAGCCGGTCTTCGAGAGCGAGCCGGAGCCGCTGCGTGACGCGATACACATCCACGGGAAGCGACGGATCGAGTGTCACGAGCAGATCGATGTCGCCGCCCAATCTGCCGGGATCCACCCGTGATCCGAACAAGACGATGCTCCGCCAGACGGCCCTGGTTTCAGCGCAGGCGCGGCCAACGGCATCTCGAATACCGTCGCGCTCCTGCTGCGTGAGTCGCGGACTGGTCGCAGGGCTGCTCATGGCACTAAGCTATATACGGCCGTACACACTTGCAACGGCGTCGAAGCCGGCCGCCGACGGGCCCGCTCGATGAAGCGTCGCCACCATGGGCCGCGGCCTCACCCGCCTTGTCCGAGCCGCTCCTGGAGCTCGAGCCACCGCTCCTCGGCGGCCGCGAGCTTCTCGCCCGCGGCGGTCACCGCCGCATGCAGCCGCACCGCCTCCGCGGGATCGGTCGTCGCGAGCAGGGCCTCGTTCGCCGCCCGCTTTTCGGCGTCGAGCCGGGCTATCGTCCGCTCCAGGTTGCCGACTTCGCGACGGACGTCCCGCTCGGAACGGCCGTCACCGCGGTCGGCCGACCGACCGCCTGCAGGCTGGCCGCCCGGTGAACGCTTGGGCGCCGGCGGCCGGCCCTCGCCCCGCGCCTCCTCGTCGTCGATCTCGCGATTCATGGCGGCGAGGTAATCGGCATAGCTGCCGCCGTAGTGGACGACGCGGCCGCCCCCCACCTCGACCACGTTCGTGGCGACAGCCTCCACGAACGACCGGTCGTGGCTCGTGAAGATCACCGTGCCGCGGTAGTCGAGAAGCGCCTGGGCGAGGGCGTCGACCGTCTCCACGTCAAGATGGTTGCCCGGCTCGTCGAGGATGAGGACGTTGTACGATCCCAGGAGCAGGCCGGCGAGGCACAGACGAGCCCGCTCGCCGCCGGAGAGCACGGCCACCCGCTTCTCGACGGCCCGGCCCCGGAAGAGCATGGCGCCGGCGAGGTCGAGGATCCGCTGCGACTTCGTGCCGATCGCGGCCGCCCGCTCGAGGTAGGAGAGCACGGTGTCGCCGTCGTCGAGGCTCGTGTAGACGTGCTGCGCGTAGATGCCGAGCTCGCAGCCATGCCCCCACTTCACCTCGCCGGCGAGCGCCGGGAGCGACCGGACGAGGGTCCGCAGGAACGTCGTCTTGCCCTGGCCGTTGTCGCCGACGATCGCCGCCCGCGAGCCGTGCACGATCTCGACATCGATCCCGTCGGCCACCTTGCGCTCGGCATAGCCGATCGTCAGATTGCGGCACCGCACGGCCGGCCCCTGCCGGGGCGACACTTCCGGGCAGCGGATCGCCGCCGTCGGCGCGTCGGCGGCGATCTCCTCGACCGCGAGCCGCTCGAGCTGCTTGCTCTTCGACTTGGCGCGGGAGGCGGTCGAGGCGCGGGCCTTGTTGCGGGCGATGAAGTCCTCGAGTTGCCGCCGCTTCGCGAGCACGGCGGCATTGGTGCGGGCCACGTGCTCCCGCTGCTCGGCCTCGTGGGCCAGGAAGGCGTCGACCTTGCCGGGAAAGAGGCTCAAGGCCCCCCCGGAGAGATCGAGCGTGCGGTCGCAGGTCGCTCCCAAAAAGGCCCGGTCGTGGGAGACGATGAGGCACGATTCCCGGTAGTCGCGCAGGAAGTGCTCGAGGAGAATCTGCGTGCGAAGGTCGAGGAAGTTGGTCGGCTCGTCGAGCAGGAGGAGATTCGGCTCGTGCAGGAGCAGGGCCGCGAGCTTGACCCGCGTCTGCCAGCCGCCGGACAGTTCCTTCACCGGGCCGTGCAGCAACCCGCCCTTGAGCTCGAAGCGGCCCGCCACCTCGCCGCACTTCCAGTCGGGCTGGGAGCTGTCGCGCATCAGGAAGGCGAGGGCCGTCTCGCCGGGCTCGAAGGGGTCGTGCTGCCGGAGGTAGCCCAGGCGGAGCCGGGGGTGCCGGACGATTTCCCCCGAGTCGAGCTCCTCCTCGCCGAGGATGACGCGGAGCAGGGTGCTCTTGCCGGCGCCGTTGCGGCCGATGAAGCCGATCTTGCCACCGTCGGTGATCGTGACGCTCGCGTCGTCGAGCAGCACCTGGTCGCCGTAGCGTTTGGAGGCGTTCTTGATGTCGAGAAGGACGGCCATGGCGGGGTTTCCGGAGCGTCCCCTACGGTACCGTCCCGGGGCCGCGGCGGGGAACCGGCCGCCCGATTCGTCGGCGCCCGCAAGCCTCCGACTGCCCGTTGCTGGCGGCCGATCCACGCGGCCCGCTACATTCTCAGGAGAATCCTCGAACCGTTCAGGTCCCCGCGCGATCGTGTCGGCGCGGCCGGCTCTGGCGACCTTCACGGAAGCATCGCCCCATGCGACTGTTCTCTGCCGTTTTCTCGCTGCCCCCCCTCGGGCCGAGGCCGTATGCCCCCGCCGCATTCGCCCTGCTCGGCCTTGCCGGAGTCGGTCTGCTCACGCTCTCGACCGCCGTCCACGGCGAGTCGCCGCCGGTTCGCGAACTTCCGCCCGCCCCCGCGACGGCTGCCGGGATCATCGCCGCCCTCCGTGAGGCGGCCGTGGCCTACGCCCAGGCCTTCAACGCGGGCGACGAAAAGGCGCTCGCCGATCAATGGACGCTCGGAGCCGAACTCGACGAGGCGGGCGAGTCGCTCAAGGGCCGCGATGCGATCGTGGCGGCGGTCATGCGGCTGCGGAGCCTCGCCCCGCAGGCGCAACTCGCCGCTGAAGTCACCGACGTGCAGCCGCTCGGCGAGGGCGTGGCGCGAGTGCAGGGAACCCTCGCCTTCACGCGGCAGCCTGGCGAAGAGCCGGTCGTGTCGCGGTTCGACAGCCTGCGGGTGCTCGAGGCCGGCCGCTGGCGGATCGCCGAGTCGCGAGTCGTGCCCTCGGCTCGGGCTGCGCTCGCCGACCTCGCCTGGCTGCTCGGCCAGTGGCAGTCGCGCGACGCGAAGACCGGCACGACCGTGGACGCAACCTACGAGAAGGTCCTCGGCGGCCATGCGATCCTGGGCCGGGTCAAGACCGTGAAGAAGGACGGCACGACGGTCGACGCGATCGACGTCATCCAGGCCGACCGCCGCACCGGCCGCGTGCGTTCGTGGACGCTCGATTCGACCGGCTCGCACGCGGAGGGAGAGTTCGTCACCGACGGCACGGCCTTCAATCGCCACCTCGTCGCGGCACCCGGCGCCCCGGGCGTGGGCGATCGCTCGGAGTGGGTGCAGGTGCTCTCGCCGCTCGGGCCGGATCTCCTGCTTTGGCACTCGATCGAGCGGACACTCGACGGCCGGCCACTGCCCGACGACGACCCGATCCACCTGCGGCGGGTGAAGTGATCGTCTGCCGCGTGCCGCTCCGCAGCGGCTTCGTTTCACTCTGCTGTTCGGCTCGAGCCGAGCGCTTCGACCACGTGAGCTTTCCATCGTCCCATCGTCCAGGAGTCGTCGCATGAGCCTGTTTCACTGCCGCCGTGCCGGTTCGCTTCCCACCTCGCTCGCGCTGCTGGCCGCGGTCGCGCAGGCTGTCGCCCCCTCGGCCCCACTCTTCGCGCATGGAGGCGGCGGGGGCCATGGCGGCGGCGGCGGCCATATGGGCGGATTCAGCGGGGGCGGCGGGGGCGGCATGCGATATGGCGGAGGCGGCATGGGCATGGGGGGCGGCGGAGCCCGATTCGACGGCGGCGGCCGCATGGACGGCGGTGGCTTTCGCGAAGCGGGCGGCTTCGATGGGGGCCGAGGCTTTGATGGCGGTCGCGACTTTGACGGGGGCCGTGGACTCGATGGCGGCCGGGGTTTCGACGGCGGCCGGGACTTCGACGATGGCCGGGGCTTTCGCGACTTCGACGGTGGTCGTGCGATCGAGGGCGGCCGGGCCCTCGATGGCGGCGCGCGGTTGGATGGTGGCGCCCGGTTGGATGGCGGCGCCCGATTCGATGGTGCCGGACGAATCGGCCGCGATGCCACGCTGGCCCGTGCCGCCGGCGTCGGCAATCGGGCGATCCGCCCCTATTCGATGAACACGCTCGCCGACCGCGGCGCGGCGATCCGCAACAACTTCCGCAACACCGACTGGTACCGGAATGCCGGCTGGTACGGCGATCACTTCGGCTGCTGGTGGCCGGGCGGCTGGGGATTTGCCGGCGGCATGATGGCCGGCATGCTCTGGACCGACCTGTTCGCCTGGGGAGGTTACGGCGCCTATGGCGGTGGCGGAGGCGGCGGTGGGGGCGGATACGGCGGCGGCGTCGCGACGATTCCCTACGACTACGGCACGACGGTCGTCTACCAGGACGATGGCGTGTATGTGCAGGGTAACCGGGTCGGTACTGCCGAGGAGTATGCGGCGCAGGCGGCGACGATCGCGGGGCAGGGCGGTGCCGACGTGAAGATCGCCGCCGACGACCAGTGGCGGTCGCTCGGGGTCTTTGCGATGGCGAGGACCGAGGAGAGCGACCCGAGCAACTTCCTGTCGCTGGCGATCGACAAGGACGGCATCCTGCGCGGCAGCTACTACAACGCCGTCTCCGACGAGTCGGCGCACGTGACGGGCAAGGTCGACAAGAAGACACAGCGGGCGGCCTGGACGATCGGCGAGAAGAAGGAGCCGGTCTACGAGGCCGGCATCAGCAATCTCACGAAGGAGCAGTGCACGATCCTCGTGCACAAGTCGGGCGGCAAGACGGAGCAGATGCTGCTCGTGCGGGTGAAGGATGACGTGCCGGGCAGCGCGGGCAAGGCCGCCGGCGCCGGCAAGGGGGGCGGGCCAAATGCGAGCGATGCCGACGACAAGAGCGCCCGTCGTGACGGTGTCGGCCCGCGGGTCAACGCGCCGGTGGTGGGTGCTCCACGGGTAAATCCCCCGGGTGTGAATCCGCCGCGGGTGAATCCGCCGGTCGTGCAGGCGGTGGGCGTCCGCGGGCCAGCCGTGCATCCGCCGCGGGTGAACGCGCCGCCGGAAAACGATCCGAACGAGGATCGATGACGACGTGTTCTTCAGGCGGCCCTGCGGGTCGGATCAGAAAAGAGCGGAGGGCATGGGACTCGAACCCACAACCCCTTTCGGGGCACCACATTTCCAGTGTGGCCGCTAGCCATTCGCTTACCCTCCAAACGCAGGTTTTGCCTTGGGCACCCCGTTGGGTACCCCGGCCGCCGATTTCCTGGCCCCTCCCTGGGCCGACAAAACGGGCTGCGTCGGCCGCAAGTATAGCCCACGCCACGGGGGCTGCACCTGACTTCTCAGCCCGCCCGAACGCGGCTGCCAGGTGCGGTGCCGGCCTCACTCGGCGTTCGACCGAGGTGCCCGGGCGTGCCGTTTACCGGCCTCCAGGGCCAACCGCTCGTGGGTTTTCGCTCGGGCAGGCACCACGGTCGGATGCACGAGGGGCGCGACGTGTTACCGCTCCGCCGCTCGCTTTCTGATGCGGCCCACGAGGGACTGGTTTGCGTGCCCCTCACCCGCCTGGCAACCGTCGTCGTAGTCGCTCGGCACGAGTTTCACGACGAACCCAGCTTCCTCGAGCACCCGCGTGACGGGCCCGCAGTAGGGATGGGGCTCCGGTGGCTGTGTCCACGTGTGCATCCCGGCCACCCGAACCTCCCACTTGGCCAACCGAGCGAGTTCCTGAAAAGCCTGTCGGTGAAACTCCAGGCCAAAGTCTTCGCCATCGTGCATGCCGCCATCGGCAAGCGGCGCGTAGATCATCAGAAAGTTCGCCGATAGAACGACGTCGAAAGCCTTGTCCGAAAACGGCAGGCTCGGCAACGCCCCGGCCACATACCGGCGGTCACCGCCCCGCCTCCGAAAGTCCGTCGCGAACTGCTCCAGGGCCGAATACTTCTCGCGGTAGAACGTGTCGATGTCCCGATAGATCAAGGCACGCGGATTCTTCCGGATCTGTTCCCGGCAGGCATCGATGTCTGCCTTGCCCTGGGCCGTGATGGAATCGGCATCATGCGCGTACAGCGGGTCGCAGCCGGTCACATCCAGGCCCAATGCCCGCGCCTCTGCCACGAAACTTCCCGGGCCGCTGGCGACGTCGAGGATCTTCATGCCGCGCAACTCCTCCAGGTTCAGCGAAAACATCTGGAGATACTCAGCCAGCGTGCGACCGAAGAACGCGACACGCGGGAGCTTGAACCTCACCTCGGAGTCTGTCTGCTGCGTACTCTGGTTCATGCCAAGTCCCCGATCGTGAATGCCACGAGTCGGTGAAACCCCGCGGCATCCCGGAAAAGCTCCCGCGGCTCTCCACGAAACCCAGCCTCACGTGACATCGCGAAAAGATCCTCCGTGGTTTCGGGAAAATCCCGTTGCGTCACATGCTCGCTGGTGCTCGCGAGGCTTTCGGGAGTCATACCCACCCACATCGTCCGCATCATGGCGACGTAGGCATCCAGATACTCCTCTCGGCTTTCGCCATCCCGTCTGAAGACATCGGCAAACAGCAGCGTACCGCGAAGAGCCAGGCTTCCATGGGCCAGCCGGAAAAACTCCCGTTTCTCCCTCACTGGCAGATGGTGGACCGCGTAGCTCGCCAGGATCACGTCGAACGTCTTGGCTGCTGGCACCGCCTCTTCCCGCAGGTACGCCAGCATGTCAGCCTCGAGGAGCTGACGCCGGAACCTCGCCCCAATCAGCGCATTCCGGGCCTTCGCAATCGGTCCCCGGGATGCGTCTACGCCCACGTACGCCCATAGCCCCGTTCCATCGAATGTGCCCTGGATCAAGCCCGCATCGCCGCAACCCAAGTCCAGAAGCGTGAATGGCCCTGGGTAACGCGCGAGCACCCACGCCCTCGTGGCACTGAAGATCTCCCGGTGCGCCATCCAATTGGCGTCAACGATCGACCGGTAGACGTGCCACTGGTTGAACAACCGAGTGGCCCCCTCGGGATCGTGCTGGGGCTCGGGATCGGCGGGCTTCATCATGCTCATGGACGATAGCATGACCGTGAACCTGCGGTCTGGCGAGCCGACGTTCTCGGGGACGTCATGCCCGCCCCCGCTTGGCTGCTTGCGCCCGGCGCGGCCCCTGCGATCGCATCGAGAAGGGCGGAAACCTCGCCGCACAGGCAGGCGCGTGGCTCGGGAGCCAGACGGCTCAGTCGATTTGGCGAGTGAGATTTTTTACCATGCCTCCATCGTGCACCCTTGCCGCTCGCCGAGCCTGCGATGCCAGCGCCCCACTCTCCGGACCACGCCGGGCCTGATCAGCCGGCTCAGCCTCGCCCAGACACGGACGGCGGCTGCTCCGCCGGCTTCGGGACGGAGAAGGCGTCTGCCGATGAGACGCATGCCAAGCCCGACAACTCCGGCTTTCAGATCTCGCGGCTCATGGCCGAGGTCGGCCTCCAGGCCGTCGCCCCCGGGCCCGACGTGCTGTTGGGTCGCGAGATCGGAGGCGTCGTCATCCGGCGGATGATCGCCGAGGGCGGCATGGGACGTGTCTACGAGGGCCAGCAGCGACTGCCCCACCGCACCGTGGCCGTGAAGGTCGTTCGCCCCGGCTGCACGACACCCGGAATGCTGAAACGGTTCGCCTACGAGGCCCAGGTGCTCGGATCGCTGCAGCATCCGGGCCTCGCCCGGATCTACACCGTCGGCACCCAGGACGTTGCGGGAGCGAACGTGCCCTACTTCATCATGGAGTATGTGGCCGACGCCCTGCCGCTCACGGCGCACGCGAATGCGCACCAGCTCACCACGACACGTCGTCTCGCGCTTTTCCGGCAGGTCTGCGAGGCGATCGCCCACGGACACAGGATGGGTGTCGTCCACAGGGACTTGAAGCCGAGCAACATCCTCGTCGATTCGTCGGGGCAGCCGAAAGTGATCGACTTCGGCGTCGCCAGAGCGACACATGCCGACATCGCGACGACCACCGTGCACACCGACTCGGGCCACCTGATCGGCACCGTGCAGTACATGAGCCCGGAGCAGTTCGAGGGGCATCCCGACGACGTCGATGCGCGAAGCGACGTCTACGCACTGGGAGTCGTGCTCTACGAACTTCTCGCCGGCAGGCGTCCCTACGACCTGGACCGAAAGCCGCTCCTCGAGGCGGCCCGGACGGTGCGAGATGTCGATCCGCCCCCTCTGGCCAGCGTCGCGAGGGGCGTGCCCCGCGACGTGTCATTGATCGCGGGAAAGTGCCTCGCGAAGGAGCGCGCGCGGCGCTACGAAAGCGCCGCTGAACTCGCGGGGGACGTCTCGCGATTCCTCGCGGGCGAACCCGTCACGGCCGCGGCACCGCACGCCTGGCACGGCTTCGTCCGTCTGGCGCGTCGCCACAAGGCCGCCGCCGCGGCGGCGCTCGGGATCGCGCTGAGCCTCCTGGCAGCCCTGGTCGGGATTTCGGCCTTCGCCCTCAGGGCGGAGCGGGCGCGGCTCGATACCGAACGCGCTCGCGCCAGGGCCGTCGAGCAGCAGGCGATCTCGGAGGTCCAACGAAACGCCGCGGAGCAGGCGCGGACGGCCGAAGCGAAGCAGCGGGCCATCGCGGAGGCGGAGGCCCGGAAGGCCAACGCACGGCTGTACGCGGCAAACCTGTTTCGCTTGCAGGCGATGCTCGAGCGCCCGGAACGCCAACACGCCCACGAGGTCCTCGCCGAGGCCCTGGAAGCCCGCGCCTTCGTGGACGGCACGAACGATGAACCTTTCGAACTCGAGGCGCTGCGGACGGCGATCGACGAGTCGCTCGTCGTTCTCGAGGGTCATGCCGCCGGTGTGGGCCGTCTGGCCTACGCCCCAGACGGCAGTCGCCTCACGACCTGCAGCAGCGATGGGATGAGCCGCACCTGGGCCACACACACCGGCGCGTCGCTGGCGATCCACGAAGGCCACACATCGCACATCCGTGACGTGGCTCTGAGCCCCGATGGCGGGCGCGTGGCACGGATCGAGGACGGCACGGTACGCATCCAGGATTCACGATCGGGCAAGATGCTCGCCGAGTTCGACCATCGCACCGAGAGGTTGTCCCTCATGGCGTTCAGTCCGAACGGCGCCCGGCTTGTGATCGCCACCGACGACTTGACGATGCAGGTCCGGGATGCCGGGACGGGCGCACTGCTCGTCTTGCTGACCGGGCTCGCCAGGAGAGCCTCGGGCATCGCCTTCAGCCCCGACGGCGGGCGTGTGGCCGTGGGCAGCGAAGACGGCAGGACGATCGTCTGGGACATGCCGTCGGCCACGATGGTCGCCAAGCTCGACGGTCACAGACTGCCCGTGAACTGCCTCGCCTTCAGCCCCGACGGCGGTCGGCTCGCGACAGGAAGCTTCGACTACAAGATTCGCATTTGGGAAGTGGAAACGGGCACGTCGCTGGCGATCCTCGAAGGCCATGAGTCCTACGTCCGATGCCTCGCCTTCAGCCCGGATGGACGGCGCTTGGCGACGGCGGAGATGTTCGACGACACGAGCCGCCTTTGGGATACGGCATCGGGCACGACGATCGCCGTCCTGTCACGACACTCCGGCCCCGTGTCGTGCCTCGCCTTCAGCCCCGACGGCAGTCGACTCGCAACCGGAAGCCGCGACCATGCGGTCCGCATCTGGGACTCCCAGTCGGCCGCGCTGACCGCCGAACTCAACGGCCACACCGCCGGCATCATCTGCCTCGCCTTCAGCCCCGACGGCAGCCGGCTGGCGACCGGGAGCGACGATCGCACGATCCGCATCTGGGATGCGACGGCGGGCGAGTCGCTCGCGCTCATCAAGGGGGTGGCGAGCGGCGTCGCCCCGCCGCCGGTGAGTGCGAACCAAAGTGATACAATCGCTTTCAGTCCCGATGGAAACCGTTTGGCAATGGGCGCCGAAGACGGCGTTGTTCACATCGTGGATCCACGGTCGGCCATGCCGATCGCCCTCCTGCGGGGGAACACCCGACCGCTCGAATGCCTCGCCTTCAGCCCCGACGGCGATCGACTGGCGACCGGCTGCATCGGCAACAAGACACGGATCTGGGACATGACGACGGGAGAGCAGCTCGTCACCTTGAATGACGAAGCCGTCTGCCTCACCTTCAGCCCCGACGGACGGCGATTGGCAACGGGCGGAATTCGTGGCCGGATCACGCTCTGGGATGCAGCGTCCGGGAAGCCGGTCGGCGATCTGAGCCAGAATGGGAATCGTCGCCCCAGCCATGCCTTCGACCGCGATGGCAGCCGCGTCGCGACGAGCAGTCATGACCACATGATTCGCATCTGGAACCCGCGCACAGCCGACCTGTTGGCCGGCGTTCCCGCTCCCAAGGCGGGCGTCAACTGCCTCTTGTTCGATCCTGTCGGCGGCCGCCTGGCCGTCGGCGGTAACGACGGCCAGGTCTACCTCTGGGACGCGGCAAGCGGTCAGGAGCTGGCCGCCCTGCCGGGACACACCGGCCCCGTCCATTGCTTGGCCTACAGTCCCGATGGCAGCCGGCTGGCGACCGGGAGCAACGATCGCACGATTCGCCTGTGGGATTCCCCCTCCACCGATGCATGCCGCACCCTGACGGGGCATTCCGGCGGCGTCACATGCCTGGGCTTCGTTCCCGACGGCAGCCGGCTGGCCACAGGCAGCGATGACCATACGATCCGCATCTGGAATCCGTCGTCGGGAGACTCGCTCGCCGTGCTCGGCGGCCACGGCCACGGCATCCATACACTCGTCTTCAGTCCGGACGGTCGGCGACTGGCGACGGGCAGTCACGACAAGACGCTTCGCATCTGGGGGCTCTCGAACGCGGAAGTCTTTCGCAATCGCAACGCCTCCGCGGAGACGCGAGCGCGACTGCGGCCGGTCATCGAAGCCTGGTTCGCCGAAGGCCTTGCCCAAGTGCGGGCGCGACTCGCCGCCGCCAAAAACACGATGCCGCCCGACGACTATCGCGAAGCCGCCAACATGGTGCTCGCCCGGGCCCACCGTCAGGCCTACTGATCGTAGGCTCGCGACCGGGCTGCCGCCCGCTCTGCGGCGATTCAGGCAAAAGCCTGCTTCAGCATGGCCAAACTTTTCGGCACAGCGTCGGCAGGGTCGTCCTTGCCCTCGAACTCGAGCGACACCCAGCCCCGGTACGAGGCTTTCCGCAGAAGCTCGGCCACCCGCGGGTAGTCGATGTCGAGCGTGTACCACTTGCCACCGCCATAGTAGGTCTTGGCCTGGACCAGGCAGGCGGCAGGCGCCAATCTTTCCATCTGCGGATACATGTCGTCGAGAAAGTTGCCGGTGTCGAGTGTCGTCCGCAGCCAGGGCGAGTCGATCGCCTCGACGATCCGCATCACCCCGGCGGCAGTGCGGCCCAGGCCCCAGTGGTTTTCGAGGCCGAGCACCACGCCGCATTCCTCGGCGCGGGGGAGGCACTGCTCGAGCGACCCGATCACCCAGCCGAAGGCCTCCTCGTCGGTATGGCCGGGGAGCGTGGGCTCGATGCCGCGATTGGCCATCAGCTCGTCGAAGTTCTTCGACGTGCCCCAACTCCCGGTGTTGACCCGCATCACGGGAATGCCGAGGCGGTAGGCGAGGTCGATCGAATGGAGCGTCTTGTCGATGTTCTTTTGCCGCTTGTCAGCATCGGGGGAGACGAAGCCCTGATGCGTCGAAAACCCGCACAAGGCCATGCCGAGCGCATGGGCCTGCCGCTTGAGCCGCTGCAGCCGGCCGTTCGATTCCTCGCCTCCCATCTGCACCTGCAGGATCTCGACCCCGTCGAACCCCATGCGGGCGGCATCGTCGATGCACCGCTCGATCGGCGCCGGCTCGGCGCGAAACTGCCAGAAAGAATAGGTCGAAACGCCGAAACGCACGGGCCGCACCTGCCCGACGGCAGGGCGATCGGCCGCCGGTAGCGACACCGGCACGGCCGCAGCCCCGGCTGCGAGGCCACAGCCCAGGAGCATTCGACGGCGGGAGAAGGCGAAGCCGGCCTGGTGCGTCATAAGGGGCACTCTACCAGCAATCGCCCCGCCCGGCACCGCGATCGGCCTGGCGCGGAGCCTCCACGCCCCGGGCGATCACCTCTCACATGCCGAGCATGAAGGCTTCTCCTTGAGGCCCGTCCGCTCGTCGTCAAACCCCCAGCAGCCGCCGTCGATCAGGTGACCCGCAGCGCGGTTTCACATGCCGTCCTTGATGATCCCCCACTCGGCGCGAATCCTCGCGAAAGGTATCGGTTTCGAGGCCGAGAAGCGTGTCATAGCGCCCCCCCGACCGTGCTCCCCGCTGCCACGGCGGGGACGGCCTGGCCTGCGCGGGACCAAGGTTGTCCCGCGCCTTGGCTACGAAGTCGGCCTCGACGGCTGCGCGGAGGCCGCCCTCGAAACCCGCCCTCGAAACCGGCCACCGGGAGCCGACCATGCCAGAGCCCGCCGCAAACCCGCACTGCATCCTCGAATCTTGGGATACCGCCCGGAAGGCCTGGGTGCCCGCCCCAGCCGCCTATGCGTCGATCGCAGATGCCACCGCGGCCGCCCACGATCGGGGCGTTTATCGGGTCGTTGTCGTCAACGCCGACCGCCGACTCGAGACAGACACATTCGCCGTCGTCTGACCTTACCCCTGACGCCCAGGCGAACCGAACCGCCCCCGGGCCGATGCCGTAAGGAGAGTGCCCGCTCCGGTGGCCACATACGCCGGAGCACCGTTGCCCCGGCCTGCGTCCCCGCGCACGGCCGGGGCTTTTTAGGCCGGGCCAACTGCCGCCCCCTTTGAAACGGCCTGCGAGTGTCACCACTGCTGCGCCCGGCAAAAACCGCCAGAAAACCCTCGCGACCGTCCGTGGCAGAACGACGTGGCACTTTCAGCCCGCCCCACTCGCCTAAGAGCACTAGGTGACGGCTGCGGCAAGGCGCCTGTTCACCCGGGCCGCTGTCACGTCCCGTGCCCCCCGGCCGGACACGGCAAGCGCCGCCTGACGTCACCTCTTCTGGAGTCGCATCGTGTATTGCTTTCCACAGCGCATCATCTCGTTCCGCCCCCGTGCGGCGCGGCCCAGTCGCCGCCGCGATCGCCTCGTGGGATCTTTCGAGCAACTCGAGCAGCGGCATGCTCTGACTGCGGGGATCAACGATGCACCGCAGGGTGGTGACGCGGTGTTCGTGATCAACGAGGATACGACATACTCCTTCACGACAGTATCGTTCGGCTTCGCCGACCCGATCGACGCCGCAGAAGGGGCCGCTCACAGCATGAGCGCCGTTCTCATCACAGGGCTGCCCGTCGCCGGAGCACTCTCCCTCAACGGATCGCCGGTTACAGCAGGGCAGCGGATTCCCGTCGCCTCGCTCTCCACAGGCTCCGGTCTCGTGTTTACGCCCGCCGCCAACGCTTTTGGATCGCCCTATGCAAGCATTGCATTTCGTGTGCAAGACAACGGCGGCACCGTCTCTGGCGGCATCGACACCGATCCGACTCCGAACACCATCACGATCAGCGTGATTCCCGTGAATGACGCACCGACAATCACGCCGATTTCCGGGCCGACCTACATCACCCCCACGGACACGACGGCGATCGCCCGAGGCCAGATTCACGCTGCCGACATCGATCCCGGGACGACCCTTACCTACGGACTTGAGTCACCCACCGTCGACAATGGCGTCATCGCATCCCAGGTCGGCAAATACGGCACCCTCTACGTGGTGAAGGCGACCGGAGCCTATGAGTTCCACCCAAGATCTGCAGCTATCAATGCAATACCTGCCGACACCACCGAAGCATTCATGGTGCAAGCGACGGATGGCTCGGCATCAGCATCGACCGCGCTCACCATAATGCTGCGGGCCGCCAACCGCGCTCCCGAATTGTTTCGACGCGACAGCACTGCACCACTTCCCGCAGGTGCCACCTCTGTCACCTCCATCGCTGCGATGGGCGACGGAAAACTGCTCGCTGCTTGCGATCGCAATGGTGACTTGGTTCTCTGCCGCTACAACGCGGATGGCACGCCCGACGGCACCTTTGGCGGAGGGATTGGATACCTGACCAACTCCAGCTTTTACCGCGTCGGCAGCATGGCCGTTCAGGAGAACGGCTACATCACAATAGTCGGGCGCGGCCAGTTCGGCGGTTTCATAGTCTCTAGGTACACTGCCGACGGGATTGCGGATGGGACTTTCGGCACCAACGGGTCAGCAACCTTCCGCGGTAACGACGGTGAACTTTTCGAGGCCTGCGGCGTGAGCATCGACGCGGACGGTAAGATCGTCGTGGTCGGTTACGGCGACTCAGACGCATCTCAATATACAAACCATGACTTTGCGGTAATGAGACTGAGTGCGAACGGCATTTTAGACCAGTCCTTCGCCGGCAAAGGATATGCACTCTATCCGAGGGGCTCATTCATCCCCGACTTAACGGGGAACGGCGGCGCGCCTGACTATGCGAGAGCCGTTGCAATCCAAGATGATGGAAAGATTGTCGTGGCGGGGCAGTATGACAAACGATTCTCAAGCTCGCAGACGCCCCGTTACGATGCTTGCATTCTGCGAGTGAATGCCAACGGAAGCCTGGACGCCGACTTCGGAACCCGCGGGCGCATTACTTTTGACATCGCCGGAGATGCGAAGGCTACCGACGATATCGACAACTTGCTGATCCTTGAAGACGGCACGATAGCGGTATCGACGCCGCACAGTGTCGCTTTTATTTCGAACACCGGCCAAGCTGTCTCGCGTTACGGTTCAGCAGGACACCTCTTGGCCATCGGAGGCGACAATACCTCTCTGGCCCTAGACCCAGAGAAGCGGCTGCTGGTCGCCAGCAGCGGAAGTCTTAAGCGATTCAACCCGGATGACGGTGCCGATGATGCGTTCGCCGGCACGGGGACCGCAACGACGCTTGTGAGCATGCCATCAACGACCAGGTACGGTCAGCGGGTCACGGTACAGCCCGATGGTCGAATCGTCATTGGTGGAGACCGACTCCAACGATTCACCGTCCTCGGCGGACGTGACGTGACGTTTGGCGAGGTATTGGGTCGCCTCGGCGGGCAGTCGTCTTACGTGGAGGGCGGCAATCCCGTGCCCGTGGACAGTGACATTGGCGTCGCAGACCCGGATTTGTCGGGCCTCAACGGTGGGCTGGGCGACTTGTCCGGAAGCGTCTTGAACCTTGCACGCACGCAAACGCCCAGCGCGTCAGACATTTTCGGCATCGCTTCGGGACCGCTCGTCGCGAACGGACCGACGGCGTCATTCGGCCTGTCTCCGACGGGCCG
>Ga0255182_1000420_pt1 | contig 29311 bp, 19 predicted proteins | sample Atl_UVDOM_RepA_8_FD_188420 | JGI IMG/M metagenome (GOLD analysis project Ga0255182, IMG submission 188420) | Freshwater microbial communities from Altamaha River, Georgia, United States - Atl_UVDOM_RepA_8d | ecosystem: Environmental > Aquatic > Freshwater > River | place: USA: Georgia...
ATTTTTTAACACATACCAGCTAACAACTTCTGAGCAAGGTGGGGTGGTTAAAGAGCCGGGGTAATAAAAATATCCTTTGTTCGCCGGCATTAATCCGGAAAGGAGAACAGGTAGATTGCTTTTATACTCTTCATCCACTTTTGTTGGTAAATCAGTAGAAAGTAACTTTATCATTGCATTTTCAGCGCCTGTTTCTACCATGACGCCCACTACGGCAATGGCACTTGAGGTGGACTGTTTATGAACGAAATGAATTTCCATAGGGTATCTTTTCCCGCTGATGGTATGTTCTGAACGAGTATGAAAATGAAACTGGGCTAATTCAAAGGTGTTGGATCCTATAGTTAATTTACTTCCCGGTTCCCATTCCTGCTCCAGCGTATGACCATTGTAAAATATGGACACTGGAGAATCTTTAAATGAAAATTGCAAAGGACTTAGTCCGGCTTGTACCTTTGCATCCTTAATATCCAATGGGCTTTGCCTGCTTCCTGCACATTCTGAAAAACAGACACTCCAGGAATTTACTCCCTCTTTTCCATCGTATTTCCATTCATAAGCCTGACAATCATCTATTTCTATATCCTTTGCACAGCTGGTCAAGACAATTGATAAGGATAACAGATAAAAAGCTTTTACGGTGTGTTTTAAAAATTGGTTCATTTTAGCGATTTTGTATCTTTCAAAAATAAGGTAATCTCTTGAATTTTTTCTTTTTCAAACAGCCAAAGCTATAGAATCACAATAGATTTTGTGATAGTCCTTTGGTTATGACGACAGATTAACTGAAATATCCCTTTTTCAGCCAGGAATAAGGTAATGACTTTTTCATTGGTATGGGTGGACAAAATAGTTTGACCCAACTGATTAATAATCCTGATTTCTCCCAGAGGTTCATCGGCTTTAAGGGTAAATGAACCTATGCTTGGATTTGGATAAATGTTAAGGGATTCTTTAGCTTTTAAAAGCGTTGAAACACTAGTTACCGTGGTGGCTGATCGAACAGCTAATAATCGTAATTTATTGGTTTTCACTACCTGGGAAGTAATACCATATTGGGTATCGAGATACCAGGCTTTTGTGCTTTGGTTAGCAAGGCTAGTGGACGACCAAAATTGGCTCGTGGAAATGCCACTAAAATACGTTTTATTAATGGAGGGATTATAAATAGTCGCATCACTAATAGACTGTAATTCTTTGATATTCGGCATTCTCCAAAGGCTTGATCCGCCGAGAGACAGCGCCTCAGCGGTAATAAGCGCTTGCTCCCAGGTCATGGAATCGGTGGGTATCTGCTGCCAGATAAGTCCCGTCAATTGATCGGTAGTCGTTCCATTTTTATTGTCCAGGAATCGGGTGGCTATTGTTGTCGGAGCGGAAACATCCCGAACGGCACGGACGTGAAACTTTTTTGTCCCTCCGGCACTAACGGTTTCATTTATGGGATGATTTCCAATACCGCCACCTGCATTGGCACACCAGGCTTTGGTGGCATCATTTACCTGCTTTTGACCACTCCACAAATACTGAGCGCTTGGTGAGGTAAAAAAAGTGGTATTTAAAGCCGGATTATTCTTGTCATGATGTAAAATACTGTGTAACTCAAGCACCGTTGGCAATCTCCAGTCAGAAAATCCGCCAAGAACTAAATCATTGGCATAAGTGGTAGCTTTGTCGAAAGTCATTTCGCCACCATCTACTTGTTGCCACATCAGGCCTGTAATGGTATCGGTGATGGTTCCATTGCCATTATTTATATAGAATGGAGGATTTATATTGTAATCTGAATCCTCTCCGGGTATATTGGTATAACTGGCAGTTTGTCCCGTATCTGGTAATCTTTTCATCGATTTCAATATAGATTGCCCCAGGGTAAAGTGAAAGGCCCCCAATAGAATGCCAGTCACAAAAAAATATTTAGTTTTAGTCATTAGTTATCTTTCTTGCTGAGGTGAGAGAAAAGTATTGTTCGGTCGTCAACAATGGTATATTTCTTCCTTTTTTCAACGGGCAATTTTTTTAATTCTGGAAAATATTTCAATGGGACAATGATGATACGACCATCTTCAAGTTTCAATGATATTTTTCCAGCAATATCGAAATTGATTTTTCGATACAAATCTTGTTGTTTTTAAGGAAGGTTGTCATTTATTTTGCATGTTCAAAGATACTATTCAATGATTAATTTTTTGACTAATACCTGACGGTCTGTTTTTAAATGCACAAAATAAAGGCCAGTAGAAAAATGCATGGTGCTTATGTTTTCCTGAAAACTGCTTGTATTAAAAACCATTTGTCCGCTAACATTAAAAATGGCTACATTTTTTATGTCTGAAGATTTTAGCGTTTGTTGAAGGCTAATGCATATTGATTCCGAAGCAGGATTTGGATACACCATAAATTGGGTGCTTTCAAGGTCATTTGTTGCCGTTGACAGCTTACAGGGTGCCGTTGAATTATAAGTTGAAATGGTTGTCCCTGTTGGATTCACAAAATTAAACGTGTAAACGCCGTTCGTATTCCAGGAATAATTCACCTTGTAAGTAGCAGTTCCAATGGTATAGGTTAAATTATAGCCTGTATTGGTTGCATTTGGCTCAAGTCCGGTAATAACTGCATTTCTTAGTGGGTCAGTCGCTGGCCTGGGCGATTTTGCCGTTGCTTGTGGAATAATCTGAAAGGTTGCATCTTCTGTAACCTTTCCCACCATGTATCCAACCATATATGGTGCATTTGCAGTTCCATGATAATGATAAACCCCATTGTAATAATGTCCATGATTAGCGTCAAGAGTAGTCATGGCCTTACCATCTGGTTCTAATGTTCCATAAACAGCAAATCCATCTAAAGCATAAGCAATAGGTAATGTTTTAGATTGCTTATCGTATAAATGTAATGGGGCTGTATGATAATGATAATCGTCCGCACGGCCACAGTGACCTCCCCATTTATCTAATTGACCGTCTAAAAATGCATCAACGCCTGTGTTTGTATAGGGATTAAAAATAGGAATTCCATTGACGGCAAGGGCTAAGGCACCTCTAATAAAATGAACCTGGTTTACAGGAACGGGAGTTGATGCTATAACTGGATTTAGTGGAATGCTCCATGCATTGGACCCTTTGTAACATTGTGGAATTGGTACCTGTTGTTGCCAGCTGGTTATCCCTGTCATCATGGAATGCGTCGTTGGGATACCCGTAGATTCTACATAAAAATAGGTGCTGTTCCACCAAGTGGCCACATTTGGCTTAAAAGCCTGAAATGCGGAATCAATGGATTTTGGATTGGTTGCCACGCCACCCGGGGGCGCTGAATGGTCGTAAAATCCATATAGGAGAAAAAGACTGCCAGTGATGGAAAACAAGCTCAAATATCGGAATCTTTTTAGGGTTGTAGCGTATAAGATACCGGAAAGTATCAAGGTTATAAGGAGGAGATAGGGCAGTTGAATGGAGGAAGAGGCTAAAATGGCTTGCCGGGGTAAAACAGGACGATTTAAGCGGGCTAATTGCTCCTTTTTTTGAAAAAGGTAATATTGGTCGTTTAAAGAAAAATCTGATAAGGGAACCGTCTGTATTTTTCCTTTTTCATCCTCCAAAGAGACGATATCATCTGATATGAAAAGAAATGAAGCCTTTATTTCCTCTTTATTCTTTAGATACCAGGTTTTTAGCGAATGATGATTCACCGAACTATCATGTGCAAATGAAAAGACGGTGCCTATAAAAAGCCATAAAAAAGTTATCAGGTAATTTTGTTTCATTGTAATGGTTTTGGACCTTGGACCCCCAACATACCAATATGTTTAATGAATAGGTCTCATTTTATGGAAATAATTAATGGATGATTTAAGCGCTCCTTAAATTGGCGCAAATAAGCGAACCATTGTTCTGCGGTGGTAATAGTACCCGCCTTATTCCATGCAGCCCCCGTATAATATAAACAGGGTTTATTTTTCTCTGATTTATAAACAGATAAAAGCTGTTGATTGGTTACTTTCATGGTTATTGGGTTGGAAACAAATACACAACCTACGCCCGTAATGCCATAATCACCCATTTCCGGTTCCCAATATCCCATCAAGCCCTGTTTTTCGTCAAGGAGAAGCGTACCCGGATCTTTTCTTTTAATGATACCCACAGCTACCGGCAGGGAAGAACTATCAACATAATGATAAAAGACCTGCACTTTATTGAGTTGGGAGCCGGCATCCAGCGATATGATTTTTTTTGCATTGACTTTTTTTCCTGCGACATCCCAATCGTCGTATTCCAGCTGAAAGGTAGTTCTCAGCGGACCATTATCCAGGATTTTCCAGCGAACATAATTTCTGGAATAGTAAATAGAATCATTCAGATAAGGCGCCATATTTCCGGCACCAAGGGTAAGTCCAACATGATAATAATCCATTCCATCCCCTAAATTTTCATGATATTTACCTCTTTTATAGCGCTCATTGATTACCATTCTTTCGGTACTTTTAACCCATACATCTATACCATAAGCCATTTCTTTGGGTGTATTTTCCAGCTCCTTACCATACATCCTAAAGGCAATTTTATCATTTTCCCAGGCAAAATCCTCTTTTCTTTCGGGAACAAACCGGCCATAGGTTTTTGTGGTTTGAAGAGAAGTTTTTTCCCTGGTGATAGATAGCCTTATCGTTGATTGACTAGGTACGGAAACTTGCAGGAGTAAATGTTGTATGGTATTTTTTCCTTGAAGTTCAAATTGGAATGGAATCTTTTCCTTGGTTGCTACATTCGACACACTGAAATTGGTTGTGTCAATATTAGGCACAATGGCCAATAAAGATGACCAGGGAATAGAGATCACTTCATTGGTTCTCACATTACTTCCCTTGTTTTCAATCGTTATAGTAGCCAGTTGGGTATATCCCGCTGGAATAAAAAGGAAAAACGAGTAAAAAAAAATGAAAATGGATATTTTACTAAGCATGAATCAGGTGTTTGACTTATTATTTTCGTGGTTTCCATGGCCAGGGTAACGCTTTGGTGTAAAAAGCTTTTTCCCGATATAATTGTATCATAGCCATTGCTTTTTCTGGATTCTTTTCCCTAAGGTTTATCCGTTCGGTGGGATCTTTTTTTAGATCATACAGCTCCCATTTATCTTCATCGGCCTCACTGAAAGTTTTGTTAAATGATGTTTTTGCCACCAGTTTCCAATCGCCAACACGAATAGCTCTGTTGGCACCATGTTCCCAGAACAGGTAGTTTCTGTCTATTGGTTTATTTTTAAAGGCGGGCACCAGACTTTTACCCTCCAGGGGTTGTATCTGTTGGTCTTTAAATTGAAGCGGATATGAAATTCCGGTGATATCCAGGCAGGTAGCCATGATGTCTATCAAATGAGAAGGATGTTTTCTTAGTTGTCCCTTTGTCTTAATCCCATCTGGCCAGTGAATAATCAGGGGAGAAGCAATGCCACCCTCATGAACCCACTGTTTGTACTCCCTGAATGGAGTATTGCTCACATTGGCCCATTCTTCGTTATATCCGGTCCAGGTATCTGCATCTCCAGGCATAACCCCTTTGCCCATGCGAATAAATTTCCCTTCTCTTGTATAGCGTTGTTTTTTATCCGGATTTGGCAAATCATAGGTGTAAGGTTTGAGTACTTTTTGTTCTTCAGTTAAGGGGATTTCCATTTTATCAGTACCCACAGGTTCGGCACAACCTCCGTTGTCATGCATATAAAAAATCAGGGTTTTGTTTAAAACCCCTTTTGATTCGAGCGCAGCAATAATTTTTCCAATACCCTGATCCATTACATCAATCATGGCGGCATAGACCTCCATTCTTCTGATTTGCCATTCTTTCATAGGCTCATCTTTCCAGGCTGGAATAGAAACACCTCTATCAGTGAGCACATAAGTATCGTCTATAATTCCCAATTCTTTAAGTCTTTTAAATCTTTGTTCCCTTAACAAGTCCCAGCCTTTGTCAAAAAACCCTTTATATTTCTTAATCTCAGCGGCGGGTGCATGCAATGGCCAGTGTGCGGCTGTATAGGCAATATATCCAAAGAAAGGTTTGTCAGACGGGCTTTCACGAATAAATTTCACGGTTGTATCGCTGATAGCTGAGGTATAATAAAATCCTTTATAAGGTGGAATGTTCGTGTTTCCACTGGTTAAGGTGCCTGGATCAAAAAAGCTGCCAGAACCGTTTAAAGTACCAAAAAAGCGGTCGAATCCACGTTGCAGAGGCCAGTTACTCAAATCTCCCTGATAATCGTTATCCTTGGCTAAATGCCATTTTCCTGTCATAAAGGTAGTATAACCCTCTTTTTTAAGTACTTCTGCCAGGGTTACGGCATTTTTACTCAGGTCGCCTGCATAACCAGGGTGTGGGTGATTTTCAGTAGAAAGATGCCCCATCCCGGCCTGATGCGGATATAGTCCGGTCAGCAGAGAGGCACGCGTAGGGCTGCAGCGACCTGTATTATAGAAATGGGTAAATCGCAATCCGTTATATGCCAGGCGATCAATGTTGGGCGTCCCTATTTCAGAACCAAAACAGCCGATGTCAGAATAACCCATATCATCGGTAAGAATCACTAAAATATTCGGTCTGTCCTGTCCGGGGCCGGGCTTATTTTTTTTTGAGGAAGATACCAGGACGACTATAAACAAGGTGAGCATTAAAAAAGAGAGCCAATAGAGATTAAATGTTTTCATAACCTGGATTTTTTCTGTTGCAAGGCATTAGTTCAATTGAGATGTAAAAAACTGAATCATTTTTTCATAGAGTGCGGAAGAGATGGCGGCATATTCCGGTGAATGGACTACATTTATTTTTTCCAAAGGATCTTTATCATAATCATATAATTCCGAGGCATAAATTTTGCGCGCGTCAAAAGGTGTTTTGGAAGTAAAATGGTTCATCCATAGGGTATATCTGTATTTATCAGTACGTAAGCTATACCCCATTAACTGTGGATTGGTATAACCTAATTTTTTAGCCTCCTCATTTTTTAATTTTCTCGGATACTGACTCATGGCGAATTCTTTTACAGAGAGCTTATTATTGCGCATCACAGGCATTAGAGAAATCCCATCCAGATTTTTTGGTACAGGCAAGCCCGCTAACTGGCAAAGGGTTGGAAAAACATCAACATGTTCTGTTGGTGAACTGCTTTTTCCAGCCTTAATACCTGGTGCTGAAATGATGAGAGGGGAGCGTGTAGCTTGTTCGTATGTAGAATGTTTCACCCATAAATCGTGGTCACCGAGATGCCAGCCATGATCTCCCCAAAGGACTATGATGGTATTATTGATAATCCCCAAAGAATCAAGGGTATTTAGTAAAATGCCTACCTGAGCATCTAAATAGGATACAGCGGCATAGTATCCGTGAATGAGCTCTTTTTGCTTGGATAAGGTTAGTCCGATCCTTAGGGAATCGCCGGATAGGGTTACAAATTCGGGGATATCCGGATAATTCAACAACTCACCAGATTTATGATAAGCAATGAGCGGGCTATTTTTGGCATGTTCCTGAAAAGAGGCTACCGGCATGGCTGCCCTGTCATATAAATCCCAGTATTTTTTTGGAGCAACAAAAGGAAGGTGAGGTTTCTGAAAGCCAACAGCCATAAGGAATGGCGCTTTCTCCTTTGACATTTTAATCATCTGTGCTTTAGCTTTTAGCGCATAAACGCCATCGTCGTATGCATGATCAGGAACATCGATACATTCAGAGGAAGGCCCTTTTATGCTGGTGGGAATATCCGGATCGACAGGTCCTGTTCTCGGTTTTCGTTCCTTGACAAATGTCTTTTTTATGAATGGGTCCTGATATTGACCATTGGTAGGTTCTCCCAGATGATTGGCATAATCTTCCGGTGAGGGATTAAGGTAGGGAATACTCCAGGAAACAGGATCTACCTTATCGATGGCACAGGTAGGGTGGAAAAGTTTACCAATACCCACAGTTTGGTATTTATTTTGAGTAAAATATTGAGGTAAAGTCAATATATCCGGATTCATATCCCTCATCTGGGTTTTCAAATCCCAGATTTTAGTTGCATCAGGTCTTTTACCTGTTAGCAGACTGGCTCTTGTTGGTCCGCAAACAGCCTGCTGACAGTGATTATTCATAAAGGTGGTTCCCATTTTTGCCAACCGATCTATGTTAGGTGTTTTGATTCCTTCATTTCCATAACAACCCATGATTGGTTTTAAATCATCAACGGCAATAAAAAGAATATTAGGTTTAGCAGTCTTTTGGCCTTGTACAAATGGGATGATATTGTTTAAAAGTAATAGGACGAGCAATAATGGTTTCATCAGGTTCTTAATTTTATACAAATTAGTTAATTTATGACTATTTTCTGCAGGCGTTTCAACAATTCAACGAAAACGATTTCGAGAAAAAAATCTACTTTTTTCAAATGAATCCTTTAAAAAATCGGGTAAATGGACAAAAATGACTATATTTATAAAGTAATACTATCATTTCTGTTGAATAATCAACCGTAGAATTAAAACTTAAAATATGATTTTTGCAGTTGTTGCTTGTTTTGTTGTCGGGTATATATTGATTGTATTTGAACACCCACTAAAATTAGACAAAAGTGTTCCAGCCTTACTGATGGGTGCCCTCACCTGGGCTTTAATATCAGTTGGAAATCTGGAAGTACTGGATCATTTACATCAAACGGCTCATTTAGAGGAGGTGTTACTACATCATTTAGGTAAAACAGCAGAAATATTATTTTTCCTTATAGGAGCGATGACTATTGTTGAACTGATTGACTTGCATCAGGGATTTTCAGCTATCACTGCTGTTGTTAAAACGCAGAATAAGATAAAACTGCTTTGGATAACCAGTATAATCGCTTTTTTCCTGTCGGCGATACTGGATAATCTGACTACGACTATTGTCATGGTTTCTTTATTGAGGAAACTGATTCCTTCCAAAACGGACAGGCTCTTTTTTATTTCCATGATTATTATTGCTGCTAATGCAGGAGGGGCATGGTCTCCTATTGGCGATGTAACAACAACGATGCTTTGGATTGGGAAGAAGGTCAGTTCTTTAAATTTGATTATTGCGTTATTGATACCTTCTATTATTTCCTTAGCCATCCCCTTGTTATTTGCCAGCTTTTTACCCGTTATGCGCGGTAGTATAATGCCTTCTGAGGAAAAGGATAAAGATAATAGCCATGAAAAAAAATTATTAAGTAGTAATACCATGTTATTAATTGGTATCGGGGGATTAATTTTTGTACCTGTTTTTAAATCTTTCACCCACCTGCCTCCCTATATGGGGATGATGCTTTCCCTGGGTATTGTCTGGTTAGTTTCTGAATATATTCATCCGGAAGAAAAATTTGATCAAAAAAATAAACATCTCTACACAGCCTTACAAGCGCTGTCGAGAATAGATTTAAGCAGTATTCTATTCTTTTTAGGAATTCTTTTAGGCGTTGGCGCTTTAGAGTCAGTGGCGGTTATGGCGCTAAACGGAGAAAAGACCGGATTTTTGATGAATCTGGCTATGCATCTTCGGGAGATTGTCCCCAATCAGGATCTGGTGATTTTCCTCATTGGCATATTTTCTGCTATCATTGATAATGTCCCTTTAGTTGCGGCCACGATGGGTATGTACCCTATGGATCAATTTCCAATGGATAGTAAACTATGGCTTTTTATAGCTTATTCAGCAGGTACAGGCGGTAGTATGCTCGTCATTGGCTCTGCTGCCGGTGTTGCCGCCATGGGGATGGAAAAGATAGACTTTATCTGGTATTTTAAGCATATAACCTGGCTGGCATTCATCGGATTTATAGCCGGAGGATTAACTTTTCTGGGTATTTTCCCATGGTTGTAAACAGAAAGCGAAAAATATTTCAAGTATAAAATCAGGACTGGGAAGTAACATATTCCCTGTTTATCCCTATTTTATGCGGCTCATTATAAATTCTTTCTATAATGTAACGGGAAGCTAATGTTTTGCCTAAATTATCAACCAGTTTCTTATTTATTTTTGATAAGAGTTGTGAAGCAACATTATCGTGAATATCATAAATGCTTGAGGTAGCAGCTTTGTCATCCTTTCCAGTTAATTTAAAATAATAATCTTTTAGAGTCTTGGCATGGTCTATCAGACTGTTCAGATTTATTCCATCAGGTTCACTGATAAACAGTTGGTAGAAGGCCATTTGTTGTGGTGAAAGCTTGACAACAATATCTCCATAATCGGGAAAGCAAAGGGTTTTCTTATTAGGGTTGATAAACATCCTTCCCGTTCTGTTAAGGAATTCTGCCCTTTCCCGGAATATAATATTTTTTCTAATTTCCTCCCATAAAGAGAAAACCTGATTTAAAAAATTAAATGGAATATCCTTTGATTTTATGATATTCAGGCAATCGGGGCAAAGATCTGCCGTTCTGATTTTCAATGTAATATCCCGTTTATTCTGGCAAAAGTCCATCATACAACCTCTTGCTTTTGTATGCACAGCATTCATTACCTGAGATTCATTGGAAAATAATTTTCTTTTAAGCAGCCAGGCCATCACTTGATAGCAGAGGATAAATGAAACCTCTGTTTTAGCACCAAAAAATAATTCCCATTCCGTTACTTGAACAAAATAATTATTATGCTCATAATCCATATTACTAAACCAGTTCTGATAATTATTTGCACCTGAAAGAAGGAAAACATGATCATTTTTTTCGATATGGTGTTTTTTCCGGTAGTTTTCACATAATTCATACAATTCGGAAAAGGAGAGGAAATGACGGTATGGATATATTGGTTCCCCCTCCTCTTCCTGGTACATATCATCTGTTTCATCTGGAAGTAGGGCATCATCTTCAGATTTAATGAATTGAATGATGCCTGCAGCTTTACTTAATTTTTCAAACATGTTCTGATAAACTCCCAGAGGGCAGTGTTCATCCCTGATAATATGTACGTTCATAGTATGACTGCTTTATATTTCTTTATGCTAAATATGCTCGTCCGTTGGATGTAGAAAGTCCTGTTCGAAATTTCCCGATTGTTTGTTAAGAAAATAGTTCTTCAAGCTATGATCTACCTGGCTGAAGGTTTTGTTCATTTCCATTTTATCAAATTGCAAGGTATTACGTTTTTTGATATTCAACATTTCTCCAACGTGAAAAGCGTCTATATCAGTGCCCAGAAAGCTGAACGTCCATTTTCCAGTTGCTTCCAGTTGCTTTATAGTTCTGGAAATAAAGGGAAAATCATAATATCTGGAGGAATTCTCTTCTCCATCTGTTAAGATAACCATAATGGCGGTCGCTTCATCAGATGCCAGTTGCTCTCCAAATTTATGCTGAATTTCGTGAATTTGTGTACCTATGGCGTCTAATAATGCGGTACTTCCCTCTGGTAAATATTCTGCTAAAGTAAGTGGCTCAAGATCGAGGGGGGATTTATAGGCCCATTTTTGGTGTAATCGGGTGTTGAAAAGTGTTAGGGATACCCTGAAAAATTGTTCGGAAAATTCCTTTTGAAGATTTTGAATGGTTTTTAAATGAAGATTCAGATTTTGAAGGGTCTCGTGTCTGCAGTTTGACATAGAACCGCTGACATCTAAAATGAATTGATAGTAGGTTGTCTTGTTTTGCATTTTATTGTTTTATACACAAAAGTATAATGTAAAGGAAAGGGCATTGAAAATGACAACCTTGTCAAAAAAAAATCCGCCCGAAAAACAGGCGGATTTCAAATAATTACTCCCAGTATAAAAGTTACATTCTATGAATCAATTTTTTTACTAAAATATGAAAATAATATATAGATATTATAAATAAAAATTATAACAATACTAATTCGTTTAAATCAGAACAAAAAAATGTTTGTCCGGGATTTAGATAAAAAATGTGCTTACTTAACTATAATTTAGCTATTTTGTTTAACGTAACTAAATAAATCTGGAAAATGAAAAAAATGATGACTAAGTTAGCCGTAATAGGAATAATTCTTTTGTCCTATTCAGGCCGTATGTATGGGAATCCGGTTCTTTTTGGTAACCCTGCCATTGAGGGTCGATGGGATATTACCGTCGATAAGGGGGACAAGAAGGTTCCCTCCTGGCTGGAAGTCCGGCATTCGGGTAACAGAACCCTGGTGGGTTATTTTGTGAGTGAATCAGGGAGTGCCAGACCGGTTTCAAAAATAAATTTTAAGGATGGCAAAATAAATTTTTCGATTCCTCCTCAATGGGAGGACGGTGATAATGATTTTATCCTGGAAGGTTCGTTGACCAATGGCAATCTGTCGGGTACCATAACCTCATGTGATGGAAAAAAATATAGCTGGACCGGGGTACGCGCGCCCTCCCTTGTCAGATTGGCATCTCCGGTCTGGGGAAGTCCTGTTTCTCTTTTCAATGGAAAAAATACAGAGGGATGGCATGCCATGGGGCCAAATCAATGGATAGCAAAAAATGGCATATTAACCAGTGAAAAATCAGGTTCGAATCTGGTAACAAATGATAAGTTTTCTGATTTTAAACTGCATATTGAGTTTCGCTACCCTAAAGAGAGCAATAGTGGAGTTTATCTTCGTGGGAGGTATGAGGTGCAGGTTTCCGACAGTTATGGAAAAGCTCCATTAGTAGATGAATTTGGGGCTGTTTATGGATTTATAGTTCCTACGGAAATGGCAGCTAAAATGGCAGGAGAATGGCAAGTGTATGACATTACCCTTATTGGCAGATTTATAACGGTGGTAGCCAACGGAAAAACGATTATTTGTAATCAGGAAATTCCCGGCATAACAGGAGGGGCGCTTGATAGTAATGAAGGGGAACCCGGACCTATTTATCTTCAGGGAGATCACGGTCCAGTAGAGTACCGAAATATTATCCTTACCCCGGCGAAAAATTAATCTATTTCTGGAGCCCGGTCAAAGATATTCACCGACCTTGAAGACACACTGACCGGGCTTCATGTTAATCCAGTGAAATACCCATTTGTTCAAACTGCGCAGCTGCATGCAGAAAATGGGCACAGATCCAGAAAACCGTCCATCTTTCGGAATACCCACCCCGTAATTTCATTACATCGCTCATATCTCCATGCTGGGCAAAATTAGTTTCTTGAAATTGTTCTCCCTGAGAGCCACTGGGATCAATCATCTGACCACAGCTCAGGAACATTGTTTTAGCCAGTTTCTTTAAATTTTCATCATCAAGATAAATACCCATCTTATAGACATAAGGAGCAAAAACGACACCATAAACATCCAGATGTTGATTTTGTGGTGAAACACCCGTCCAGCCTCTAGTCCTGAAACGATGATCAGCCAGTCTTCCCGCTGGAAGAGGTATATCCCAAACAACGGTATAACTGAGGGTTACATCACAGGCATGTTTGGCCCATTTAAGATATTTATGGTTTTTGGTAAACTCAAAGGCTGCTAAAAATCCCTGGAAAGCACCCCAGGCGCCCTCTTTATCTTCACAGGTGGCATCGAGGGTGCCCCCCCAATATGGTTCATCCATATTCAAGTGTCTGTTTGCGTAATAATCAGCTGCCTTCAGAGCTGCCCTGCTATATTTTTCATTATTAAAAAGCGTCGATGCAGTGAGCAAAGGGGCAATAAAGAATGCTTCTGCTGTATTTACAGGTTTCCATGCTGGGTTTAAAATGCGGTTTGAGAAAACATCAGCAGCTTTTAACAGGAAACCCTCCCAAAGGATAGTCTTTATTTCTTTATTTTTTCTTCCTTCTAAAATAGCTAACGCTATAGAGTTCATAGCCTGGCCTTGGGAAACTGGGTCTTTACCACTCCATCTGCCTGTCTTAATGTCATAAATGACGCAAAATCCATTGGAATCAATGGGAGCGTTGCAAATATGATCCAATGAGCTTTGAACCATTTTTGTAAAGGATTCATCCTGGCTGAATTTTCCTAATTTTTGCAAGGCATATCCTGGTGCTTCACCCTGACCAGCCCAACCCAATACAATTTGAGGGTTGCGATAGTCAGGATACATATTAAAGCCAGCATAATCTTTTTGTTGTAGCCAGCGAGAGCGTGCAAATTTAATCTTTTGTGAAATGATATCCTGGTAGCGTGGCAGGTCGTCTGTATAAAACGGTTTAAATAAATCAATGGAGGTTTTTAAAGGTTGCTGGAAGCCAGCTCCTTTCTCTGACACAAGATAAGTTTCAAGATAAAAAGTCTTTTCAATAATGGTGCCCGGCGTAACTTTTATAAATGTATTATTATAGGGAAGTCCTTTCCCCTGTAATGCTTTTACCTGATTTCTTTGTCCATTGTAACTAACCGGACCACTTAAAATGGTCAATTCAGCCTGCTTTTCCTTAGTAGTCAGGCCAAGAGACCACCATTGATCAAAATGGTTTCCTCTATAAACCGGACTTGGGATGACATGAAGGGCAGCACCAACATATTCTTCTTTTTCCTGCCATTCCGCACTGGTGAAAGGCATTGGAAAACGATGTTCCTCAAAAAGCGCTTCTTCCTGACCAACCCCGTTAAACCAGGGAACATTATGCTCCCCATTTTTTTTACCCGATGGATTTCCATGATATAATATGCCGGGTAAAAATGGTTTGATTTCCATTTGTGGAATGACCCAGCGGATTGCCAGGGTGACGGTTTCCAGTGTTTTTTTACCCTGCCACTCATAGCGTCTGATACACTTTACTTTTTCTCCTTCTTTATGATAGCTATCTTTAAATAGGAAATTACCTTCCGGCAGCTTCAAGGTTCCCTTCACAATAGTCCATGCCCCATCTTCAAAAAGAGTATCTGGTTGAACATGGTGCCAATGGGAAGGCCAATCATTTTCCCAGGATGTGGCTAAAGACCAAAGACCCTCAGTGGGACTGGAAATTAAGATTTTATTTTCCCGGATTAAACCAATTTGAATAGGATTATTTTGATTTAAAACCTTTATATGTTGACTAAAAAGGGAGGTGATACCCAATATAAAAAGGGCCATAAGCAGATAATGGGGCAAGTATTTCATGACATTGTTTCTTTCATATAGATATGTTCCTTAAATTTAGCTAAAGAATTTTAAAAAGACAAAGATGTTCATTCTACTGATGTTTAGCTTCATTGGATTAATGAGAGATACTATTTGTGAAGCCACAATGTATCTGACTACCATAGATCAGCAGCAATTGCTGTCACCGCGCGTTTTGCTGGCCAATGACAAGGTTCCCCCAAATAGCCAGGTCATTCGTATCAATCCCTCAATGGCTTATCAGGAAATGGATGGTTTTGGCTTCACCTTAACTGGTGGCAGTGCTATGCATTTGTCAAAAATGGATAAAGCAGCGCGCCAGAAGTTATTACAGGAATTATTTGGAACGGGTAAAGGGGAAATTGGTATTAGTTATTTAAGACTAAGTATAGGTGCCTCCGATTTGGATGAATATCCCTGGTCTTATCTTGTTCTGCCAAAGGGAAAACAAGACTTGGCACTAAAAAAATATTCGCCCGGATATGATACCTTATACCTGATTCCAGTGCTAAAGGAAATACTGGCTATTTCACCCCACATTCAGATAATGGGCTCACCATGGTCACCTCCATCGTGGATGAAGGATAATAATGACAGCAGAGGAGGAAGCTTATTGCCTGAATATTACGATGTTTATGCCCGATATCTGGTTACATATATTCAAACTATGAACCACTTTGGCATAGATATTTCCGCATTAACCATACAAAATGAACCTTTGCATCCAGGGAATAATCCAAGCCTTCTGATGTTGGCTGGGGAACAAAAGGAGTTTATTAGAGCTCATTTGGGTCCTGCTTTCGCAAAGAATAATATTAACACCAGGATTATTATATACGACCATAATGCCAACAGACCTGATTATCCAATATCCATATTAGACGATCCTGAAGCAGCAAAATATATTGATGGTTCCGCTTTTCATCTGTATGAGGGGGAGATTGGTGCCTTATCTAAGGTGCATGATGCTCATCCTTCAAAAAACATATATTTTACGGAACAATGGATAGGTGGGCCAGGAAATTTTGCAGGTGATTTTAGCTGGCATATGCGGAATCTGGTCATTGGAGGACCCAAAAATTGGGCAAAAACGGTGCTTCAATGGAATCTTACCTCCAATAGTAATTATACCCCACATACTGACAGAGGGGGTTGTACCAGGTGTTTAGGTGCCGTAACGATTGAAGGAAATAAGGTAACCAGAAATCCCGCTTATTATATAATAGGCCAGATTGCACCATTTGTCAGACCAGGTTATCGTCGTATTGAAAGTAACAATATCAATGATATTGAACAAGTTGCATTTTCAGGTCCTAAAGGTAAAGTCGTTTTGATTACGCAAAATATTTCTTCGGAGCGAAAAGTTTTTTATGTGAAATATAAGGAAAATCATTTTCCTATTGCGCTCGATGCAGGTGCCGTTGCCACTTTGGTAATAGAATAAAAGGGGTTGAATCAGGAATTACAAGATTTTCAGGATTGTAGATAACGTCGCTGGTTTAAACATACTGTTTATTCGTAGATGGTTGCTGTATCGTAGGGTTCTGAATCAGGATTTACAAGATTTTCAGGATTGTAGATAACGTCGCTGGTTTAAACATACTCTTTATTCGTAGTTGGTTGCTGTATCGTAGGGTTCTGAATCAGGAATTACAGGATGAACGATAACGTCTTCGTTTTGATTTTGTGTTTAAATGAAATTGTACCCCTGGAATAATGTTTCGTCGATGCGAGGATCGCATCGACGAAAAACCAAAGGGCTACAGGACAAGATGAATATTAATAGGTCAGATTACCTTTTTGATAGCGTTGAGGCAACGATCTACATTTTCTTTTTTTGCCCCATAACCCATTAGGCCAATCCGCCAGATTTTGCCACTAAGGGCGCCTAAACCGGCACCTACTTCCAGTTGATGTTCCAGGAGTAGTTTTTTTCTTAGCATCGCTTCATTTTCAATACCAGCAGGCAGAAAAATGGCATTTAGTTGAGGGAGCCGGAATGGTTCATCAACTAAAAAGGAAAATCCCAGATCTTGTAATCCAGATAACAGCAGAAGGTGCATGTCACGGTGTCTTTTCCATGCATTTTCCAAACCCTCCTGGCATAGTAAGCGTAGCGCCTCGTGCAAGGCATATAAACTATTTACAGGAGCGGTATGATGATAAGCTCTTTGTCCGGTCTGCAGGCCATCTTCCCAGTAGGCCATTACGAGATTGAGGTCTAAAAACCAGCTTTGAACTTTTGATTTCCGGTGTTTAATTTTTTCAGCTGCCCGCGGACTAAATGCAACAGGCGACAGCCCCGGGATACAAGACAGACATTTCTGGCTTCCTGAATAAATGGCATCAATAGTCCATTTCTCGGCAAGAACAGGTATTCCACCCAAACCTGTAACACTATCAACGATTGTCAGACAATCATATTTTGAGGCTATTTCACAAAGTAAAGAGGCATTGCTCTCTACACCTGTTGAAGTTTCAGCATGAACGAAGGCTACTACAGTTGCATCACGATTTGCTTTCAAAGATGATTCCAGGTGTTCGGGATCTACGGGCTTTCCCCACTCCTGGTCGATGATGACTGGAATACCACCACAGCGAAGTACATTTTCCACCATTCTTCCACCAAAAACTCCATTTCTACAGACAATTACCTTTTCGCCTGGTTCAACTAAATTGACAAAAGCGGTCTCCATACCTGCAGAGCCGGGTGCTGAGACGATAAAAGTCAGCGGATAGGTCGTTTGGAAGGCATATTGGGTCATTTGCTTTACCTCATCCATCATTTTAATGAACTGAGGATCTAAATGTCCTAGCGTTGGTTTTGCAAGTGATTGGAGTACGGAAGGATAAATGGGTGATGGTCCGGGACCCATCAATAATCTTTCAGCAGGTTCGAAGGTTGGGAAGGAGGGAGCGTCCATAATCTCACTATGGTGTATCATTTTTATGATAAATATACTCATTTTTCATAAAAACTAACCTTCGATAAAGGAGGGGATTTACCCGTTCAGCCAAAGATAGATTTTTTGATTACAGCATGGGCAGGAATAAATCCGCCTGTATTTATAAGCGGATAAATCTGTGCATTTTTTCCAATAACAGCGCCGGGAAGGATGACACAATTGGCCCCTATTTCCGCATAATCCCCGATAAAGGAACCAAGTTTATTTCTACCCGAATTAAATTTTGTATGACCTGTTCTAATGGCAATATTTTTCCCATCAAATCTGAAATTAGAGAGTATAGCACCAGCTCCAAGATGCGCTTTGAATCCCAGAATAGAATCACCGACATAATTGAAGTGAGGGATTTGTACTTCATCAAAGAGCATTGCATTTTTCACCTCGGTTGAATTTCCAACCACACAATGATTTCCAATGACTACATTTTTTCTCACATAGGCACTGTGTCTTATATCTGTATTTGAGCCAATAATGGCTGGGCCTTCAATAAACGCAGTAGGTGCGATAGATACATTTTCGGCTATCCATACACCCGGTTTCCATTCAACATAGGTATTTGGAAGGGCGGAAATGAAGGTATCAAATTGATTTTCCAGTAAATTTAAAATATGCCAGGGTTCATCATGGAACAAATGAGGGAACAAGGTGTGATTTAAATCAAACAGTTGATTTGTAATTGATTCCCCCATTTGTTTTGACCTTTAATCTTCAGAAGTGATGACAAAGAGAGAATCCATTTGAGGATAATCTCTTTCCAGCCGGCAATACATTTTTACAAGTCGGGCTGAAATAGAAATCAAATCTTTAGTTTCGAGTAATATGTTGAATACCAGAATACTGTTTCTGGCGCTATAGGTTTCATTTTTTATACCTTTTGCCTGGCGGGAAATCAGGTTTTCAATTTCCTCCAGCAGTAATTTCTTTCTGGCCTTAATTTCATCATACTGGACATAATTCCTGGTCCTGGTTATTTGGGAGCAGTCCTTAAAAAATAAGCTTAAGTCCTGGCTTATTTTTCTGATATTCTGCGCCTGATCTTCATCCAGGGCACCCAGCATATCTTCTACGTGTTTTCTGGCTGTTTCCGTTACAAAAACTGCAGATTGTACTAAATCCTGTTCTATATCGTAAGCCATCAGATAAAGGCGGCTACCTTCGGACAATTCTTCCTGAATGCGTCTTATGGAGTTATAAAAAGTATATTTGAATTCCTCATTACTTTTTTCTAGCCTTTCCATGGCTTTAAGCGCTTCTCTTAATTTTTTCCTGTCCTCGGTTAATAAACCTTCGATTGCAGCGACGAAACCTTCTGAAACGGCATCTAAGCTATCGGCTAAACTTCCTGAGGTACTGTTAATGATTTGTTTTGCCGGAATAATTTCCGTTTTCATGGTAGATTCCAGAATCTTGGCATTCGACTTTTCTTTTTTATTATGGAACCGGATGGTATAGGTGATAAACATAATAGTAAAAAGTACTAAAAATCCTACACCGTACATGTCAAATTCGAACATAATAAAAGCAAAAAGCCCGGAAACGCTAAAAGCAATAAAAGCCGTCAATAACCAGCCTAAGATTACACTTAGTACACCACTTACTCTGAAAACAGCACTATCCCGTCCCCATGCCCTGTCACTCAACGAAGTAGCCATAGCCACCATGAAAGTCACAAAAGTAGTGGAAAGAGGTAATTTTAAAGAGGTTGCAAAGGCTATGAGTGAACTTGCAACCGAAAGATTTACAGAAGCGCGAACCAGGTCAAAAGCCGGTGGATTTGCTATGTTCGATTCATTATTTTTTGGCTTAAAAGGTTGAAATCTGTTCTCAAGCCAGCCTGCAAAACCATTAGTCTGTGGTTTATTATTTTTCCTGTTTGGCCGCCAGGTTATTCTGACCAGACTTCGTGCAAACCGGTTGGATGAAAATCTTTCCAACCCTTCTGATTGTCTGCCAAGGCTTACTTCCGTTTCTGTAACTGTTCTTGCCTTTTTGGAAAACCACAGGGTGAATATCATAACTATTCCGGCAATGACCAACATATAGGTAGGTGCCGGATAAGCTTTTGATAAGGAAACCATGAGCAGGCTATCTGCATCAACACCACTCGATTTCCAGGTATCGTAGGCTTCAAAGCCTGCAACAGAAACACCTATAAAATTTACGAGATCATTACTTGCGAAAGCCATTGCGAGGGCAAAAGTTCCCGATAAAACTACGATTTTAAGTATTGGAAATTTGAAAAATCTGGAAAGGATAAAAAAGACAATCAGCCAGCATATAATGGTAATAGCAAACATTTCAGCCGTATTCTCTTTAGTCCATGCAATCAGGGAAGCAGGGATAAAAACAGCACCTTCAAGACCTTTAAATAACAGGAAATAGGTAATTCCACTCAGAGAAAGGGCACCCCATATAATACCCTGGTACTGGGTTTGCGTAGCCGGGTTGAAAGTAAAAAATAACCTGACCACATACATTACCACCAGACCAACGATAAAAGCAACACCTACGGAAATAAATATTCCGGAAATGATAGTTAGGGCGCTGCTGGAGTTGATATAATTTAATATGTCCTGCGCATTTTCACCATTACTGGCTAATTTTATGATGGCGGCAATAATGGCAGCCCCTAATAATTCAAATACAATACTAACCGTGGTAGAAGTAGGTAAACCTAAGGTGTTAAAAATATCGAGTAAAATGATGTCAGCGAACATTACCGCAAGAAAAATAATCATCACTTCATGAAAGTTAAACATTTGCGGATTAAAAATGCCTTTTCTGGCAACTTCCATCATACCGCCTGCAAAAAGAGCACCAATTAAAATACCGAAACTGGCAATTATCATGATATTTCTGCGAGAGGCAACCTGAGAGCCTATAGCTGAATTCAGAAAATTAACGGCATCATTACTCACACCAACTACTAAATCAGCAAAGGCAAGAACCAGCAAGAGAATTACTAATACTATATAAACATCCATAAGATCCAATTATATTCATTTACATAAATCAGCCGAAATCTAAGATTTATTTGTAAACTAAATGTTAAGATTTTAAAAAATCTATGGATAAAGGTATTATTTTTACCCAAATGGAAGAAATAATGAGATATCAACCTATAGAAATTTTTAATTCTTTTAATCAATTGCTGGCAATAGAAAGTACCCGATTAGGCGGGGTATCGAATGTCCCTTTCTCCAGTTTGAATTTAGGTACCTTTACCGATGATCATAAAGCATCTGTTCAACAGAATAAGGAGATCTTATATGCTGATTTGGGAATACATGCGGGTCAGATAGCCAGTTCGTTTCAATGCCATGGAAATGAGGTGCTGAATGTAGTTGAACCAGGATATTATGAAGGATATGATGCGTTGATTACGAATAAAAAGAATATTTTTTTACAAATACTGGTAGCTGACTGCACGCCAATATTACTTTTTGACCCGAAAAAGGAAGTAGTAGCCGCCATTCATGCAGGTTGGAGAGGTACTGCCAATGCCATTGTCCAGAAAACACTGGACGAAATGACTTTGCATTTTCAAACGGATCCATCTGATTGCTTCGCCTATGTAGGTACTTGTATAAGCCAACCCTATTTTGAGGTGGATGAAGATGTCGCGGCATATTTTGACAGGGAATTTTATGTTTTTGATAAGTTGAAAGACAAATATTTTATTGACTTGAAGGGTTGTAATATGCGGGCTTTGACCGATGCCGGGGTTTTGAAAAATCAGATTGTTGTTTCCCCTTTTTGTACGGTAAAAGATAATCATTTATTTTTTTCTCACCGGCATGAAAAAGGAACAACAGGCAGATTTGGTGTTATTACAGGCATAAGAAAATAAAAAAAGCCGAACCCTAAAAAAAAGGTCCGGCTTTTTTAGTTCTTAAGCAAATCGCTTACAATGGATTTTGAACGGCTAGTTTATTCGCATCCAATTCACGGCGGGGAATAAGGAATTCCCAGCGGGGATCACCTGCAGGTACGTCAAAAATCAGGGCAACAGCCGCATTATGTCCAATGCCATTTCTGTTTAGTGGCTGGTCAAGTCGCTTTAAGTCCAGGAATCGATGTCCCTCTCCCCATAATTCAATACGGCGATGGAACATGATTTCTTCGATTAATGCTGCACCGGTTTTGGTTGAAGTAACATAAGCCGGATCTCTTTGTTTAACCAGATCAAATAAGGCTTTTGCAGCTCCTGCGTTGTCACCCCCACGTGCTTTTGCCTCCGCTTCAATGAGGAACATTTCCGCTACACGCATATAGGGAACATCACCCATGGCACTGGTACTTGGAACACCAGGTAAGCGGAATTTTTGTACTATATAAGGCGCTCTTACACCGCCTGGAGGAACAATTGAATTGGCTGCTGTAGGTGCTTTTACCCACATTTTAGACCGAACATCCGTCTCAGGAATTCTATCATAAATCAGTTTATTAATTGTTTTTGGCGTTTGACGGTTTACACTCGAGTTGTAATTACTTGAAATGTAAGAGTGGTAAGCACCAAAATATTCAGACTGATCTTCCAGGTGATCGAATCCCCACATCCATTCAGGGTTTGTTATGTCAGCAAATCCATCCTGATATTGGGCAATTGACATCAATGAACCACCCCCAGTTCTGGCTTCAGCTGCAAAAGCTGCAGCAGCAGACCAGTTTTGTTGAACAAGAGCAACTCTTGCCTGTAAGCCTCTAACTACATTCTTATTGAAATGAGATTTTGCAGCTCTGGCAGTGGTCAATAATTTTCCTGCCTCATCTAAATCTTTATTAATCTGAGCATAGCAATCTTCGACACTGGCGCGGGCAATCCCCTCTTTTGTAGGTTCAAGAACCAATGAAACGCCAGGCGTACTATTGGGTTTTTTAGCAGCATCATAACGTTTTCCATAATACTGAACCAGATTAAAATAAGAGAAAGCGCGAATAGCCAGTGCTTCACCCTTAATTTGATTTTTCTCGGCTTGAGTACCTACAGCATTATCGATATTTGCAATAGCAACGTTGGCGTTTCCTATGAGGCGATAGTACATTTCATAAGGCATAATGGACAGCGTACCTACATCACTTCTATGAGAAAGCCATCTTTGTTCATTAAAATGCCATCCGTTGGTTGAGTTTGAAAAAACCAGATCTTCAGCAAGAATGTCATTAATCAACATTAGAGCGGGATACCCGAAATAGCCTTGTGAACCTTGGTATCTGACAATAAATCCACGATAAATTCCATTTATGGCAGCGGTTGCATTTTTAGTTGTAGCATAAGCTGAACCTGCGTCAACACTACTTGTAGGTGTGGTATTGAGGTAGTCTTTCTCGCAACCATTGGATGTAATACTGAGATAAATCAGTGTTACAAAAAATAATTTATATTTAAACATGTCTTAATTTTTAGAAGGTTAAGTTAAGTCCACCTACGAAATTACGGTAGAAAGAATAAGTATTTCCAGTAACACCACTAAAGTCACCTAATCCATCCATTCCTTTGCGTTTGTTCCAGAGTGCCAGGTTTTCAGCATTCATAAAAATCTGCATGCCCTGAATCTTTGCCTTCTTCAGAAAACTGGAAGGGAAACTATAACTTAGAGAAACATTTCTCAGGTTTAGAGAGGTTCCATCTGTTAACCAGTAATCGGAAGTTCCTGTGAAGTCCACAGAACGTCCCACATCTGCTCTTGGCACATTAGTAATGTCACCTGCTTTCTGCCAGCGATTTAATATGTCCACATGTTTAGCTGAACCATATCCAGAGGAAGACATTAAACTTTGATAGTTTGCATCATAGATAAGCCCGCCGATCTGATAAATAAATAAAACAGATAAGGAGAATCCTTTGTAGTCAATGGTATTGGTAATTCCTCCTGTAAAGTCTGGAATTGCGGAGCCATTGTATCTGAAGCGTGCATTGTTTAAACTCGTCGTCAAAGTATCTCCTTTTTCATTTATTCTTGAGTTTGAGGCCACGAAATTTACAGCGCGATATTCGCCATTTCCGGTTGCAGGATCAACACCATACCATTCTCTCAACCAGTAATCAAACAAGGAGCTGCCAACTTTCAGCTTTTTAGTACCAGAGATAATTTCCGGATTACTTTCAGGCATTCTGGTAATTTCATTTCTATAAGTGGTTGCATTCAAGCTCAAGGTCCAGCTGAAATCTTTTGTTTTCACTGGAACAAGATCTAACTGAATTTCTATACCACGATTAAACATGGCACCAATATTTCTGGTTTGAGAAGAAACACCTGTTGAAAGAGGTAATGGAACCGCAAAAAGAAGGTCATCTGACTCCCTGTTGAAAAATTCCAGAACACCAGATACTCTGTTTTTCAAAATGCCAAACTCTAATGCTACGTCAAACTGGTTGTTTGATTCCCAGCTTAATGCGGTATTTCCAAGACTTCCCTGGATAATACCTGCTTCGCCGGCGTTATTCCAGCCTAAACTGTAAAGCGGTTGCCATGCATAAAAACCGATACCTGCATTATTACCAGTTTGTCCGTAAGACGCCCTAAGTTTTAGATTATTGATAAGTTTGGAGTCCTTAAGGAAGTTCTCACTGTGTAATTGCCAAGCGGCACTGGCTCCAAAGAAATTACCCCAGCGTACATCCTGGTAAAAACGGCTGCTTCCGTCCCTTCTCGCAGAAAAGGTTAAGAAATACTTGTTGTCGTAATCGTAATTTAAACGAGAGAAATATCCCTCCTGGCGGTTGAAGTCAGCACCTGAATTCAGGTTTGTCGTGGTGGTAAAATTAACTAACTCAATATTTCCGTCCAGAATTTGTTGTGAACGGGAACCCGTAAGATAATTATCGCGGTAATCATAATTTTCATGCCCCAAAAGGAAATCGATATTATGAGCACCAATTTGTTTCTTGTAAGTTAATTGCTGATTGATATTCAACGTTAATTGATTGGTGATTTCAACTGTTGCCCTACCTGCAGGAGCACCATCACCAATAATAGGATTACCGTAGGTATTATTATTAACGTTTGTATAATCAGCACCTACATTTACTTTGAATTTGAAATCTTTCAGAAATGATACCTCTGCATAGGTACGACCGCTAAATAAATTTCTGCGGAAGAAATTTTGATTCAGTTCAGTTTCTGCAATGGCATGTCTGCCACCATACTGTGGACGGTTAGGTAATCCGAGTGCATTCATATTTCCAAAATCATACTGACGTTCCCCGTTTCCGTTCAATAAATACTGACCTGGATTTTTAGGATCATAAGCGTAAACCGGATAAATAGGTCCCATACCTCTTGAGAAGAAGAATGGATTGACAAAAGAGGTATTTCCGTCGGCATCTGCCTGGTTGGAAAAAGTGTTGGTATAGGCCATATTTAAGCCTGTTGACAACCATGACTTAACTTTGTTGTTATACTGTAAACGCGCGTTATAACGCTTGTAATCGGAACGAATAAGGAAACCTTTATCCTCGAGATAGCCAAATGAAGCAAAATAATTTGAATTATTATCTCCACCACTAAAGTTGGCATTTAATTCATTACGAACGCCTTGTCTTATCAAGGGTGTTTCCCAGTTCAAATCCTCAGGCTTGTACACCAATTGAGCAGCCGGATTTAATTTTCCGTCGGTACTTACCAGATCTCCTGCAGGAACATTAAAGGCATTGTAACCTAATAAACTGACAATATTTCTGGAAGCATCGGTACTGGCTGCGGCTAAGGTGAGAGGATTTGCAGCTCTGGAAACTAAGCTATTCCGGTAAGATTCCCACATGAGTGGATAGTACTGAGCGGCATCTAAACGGTCATATTCAGGTAAACCTCTTTGAGAGGTACCCCTCGTGTATTTCACATTGACCTTGCCATTTCCTTTGGCTCCTTTCTTGGTAGTTACCATAATAACGCCGTTAGCGGCCCTCGATCCATATAAGGAAGTAGAGGCGGCATCCTTAAGAACAGTGATATTCTCAATGTCATCCGGATTCAGGTTGGCAATACTGGCATCATAAGGAATTCCGTCCACAACATATAAAGGAGAATTGGAACCAGAAATTGATCCAAATCCTCTGATTCTGATGGCAGGAGTAGAACCAGGCTGACCTCCACCAATAGTTGCCTGAATACCAGGTCCGGAACCAGCAATAGCCTGGCTAATATTAGTGATTGGACGACGGGCAATCTGCTCTGCGCCAACCGTAGCAGCCGAACCGGTGAACTTCTCTCTGGTAGATTCACCGAAAGCAGTTACAATAACTTCATCCAGTAAAGCGGCTGAAACATCAAGTGTAACTGTTAACATAGTCTGACCATTCAGGGTTACATCTTTTGCTGTGAAACCCGTGTAACTGAATGTCAGCACATCTTTTGAAGGATTTGCCATCAGTTCAAATTTACCATCCAGATCGGTGGCAGTGCCAGAACTAGTTCCCTTCACTAAAACGGTTACACCGATAAGAGGCTCCCCGTCTTCAGCAGAGGTGACAACTCCTTTTACCATGGTCTGGGCGGTTAACGCCATGGTTACAAGAAGCATTAGTCCTGTGATTGTAAAACGCATCATTTTCATACTTATAAGTTTATAAATGAAAAAAGAAGAATTAATTAAAAAATTAATCAGTCAATTAAAAGCCATAAAAATAAGTAATGTTCAATATATAAGTTAATTTATAATAGTAAAACTAACTTTCTTGCGATAATAAGGCCTTAACTGCCATTTCACCACTTCGCATGGCTGCATCTAAGGATGGATTTAACAAATAATCTCCCGCAAGGAATATATTTTCTGCAAACTGGAAATCTGACAGAGGTCTGTTGAAATATAATGCGGAACATACAGGTAATGCTCTACGAATATAATTAAGGCCAAGGAAGGTTAAGGGTAAAGTGGGTATATTAAAATATTTTCGTAAGTCATCCATTAGCTTATATGCTGCCACCTGGTCATTAATGGTTTCAGCTTTCAGGGTTACAGATATTAGATAGCCCTCAGACGGGTTTTTAACCCCTTTTAGCTCACCTATAGCTGCAACGGTTTGAAAACCAGCGGAGGGGTCAGCTATAAGACCAATCTTTTTACCCAACAGAGGTCGGTCTGTCTTGAAGTAATACTGGATATGATGATTGTATTGCGGTTGGGTATATGTTTCTTTAAATAATAGTCGGTAATCTGTAGCAATGATCAGTTTTTCAAATGGTAATATTTCATTATTTTCAAGAATTAACTCCCGTTGGTTAACCTTCTCTACTCTGGTATCCAGTAAGATAGTTGTATCTTTTAACTTGTTCAGTAATTGGTTTGGAATTTCCTGAATGCCATTTTCTGGAATGGCCGCATGCCCCTGGCTGAATTTTCCGAAAACAAATTTAAACATTGAAGCGGGCGTCTTTAATTGGTCTTCTAAAAAAATACCTGAGAAAAAGGGTCTGAAAAATAAGTCTATGATGCGATCGCTAAAGCCGTAAGCCTTTAAGAATTCGAGGGTAGTTTCCTCATTACCATCGAAAATAGTTTCCTCTTGCTTATTTTTTAATTGTTGGGATAATTTAAATATTAACCATTTATCCTTCATTGTTCCGACGCCAGAAAATATCATTTCCGGCAGTTTCCACCATTCTCTGAAAGGATCAGAAATTTCATAATCATTATTAGCGCTGAAAATAAAGGCACCGGGTCTGAAATATTTTAAATGCAGCGGTGCTAAGTCGATATATTTTTTTACCGAAGTGTATTCGGTTAATAAAACCTGAAAACCTTTATCCAGTATAAATTTTTCTTTCTCAATGGACTGAGTCCTTCCACCAATGGTTTTTCCCGCTTCAATAATGAGCGGTGAAAAACCTGCTTCTTCACAATTTATGGCGGCTACCAGGCCAGCAACACCTGCCCCAATAATTACAACCTGATTTGTTTTCATTTTTTATAAAATAGGGTTTCTCTTTTTTCATACGATTTGAAATCTGTATAAATTTTTAACGTAATTATCTCCCAGGCATTTAGAATCTCTTTGACCTGATCTTCCCTCCTGGCTGCCATACTTATTAAAAATTCATTTTCGATTAAATCTTTATGAATAAAATAAAATTCTTTATTATCCTCCTCATTTATATTTCCCATTGCTCGGGTGCTATTGGACCATATTTCAAATCCTAAACCCGCTTGTTGACATAAGTCACCTAATTTCTTAAGATCTTCCTGCTCAGTTTCTTTTAACAAACAGGAATAGGTATTGAAATGAGATGCCTTTTGTCTGGAGAGAATATGATAAATCGGGTGTTTAACTTTGCCAACAACCTGATATTCCGAAGATATCCTATGGTAATATACAATATCCTGATAACAAATCCCACTGGTAGGGTAGGGAATATTTATAATCTGAGCTTTTGCCGGACCGCAGGTAAGCGCCCAGATCAATTCCGAGCGTTGATCATAGAATATTTTCAGACAGACAAGCTCTTTAAATTTGATCTTTTCCAGTAATCCAAATTTTGACCATACTCTTTTAGCTACCGTTAGCTTTCCCGTTTTTTCGGCAGACACACCCCAATACCACCATACAGCCTTTAGGCTCGCATCAAGGGAGAGCGCTCGTTTACTAAAGGCATAGACTTGTTTCCATTCTTCCCGTTGAAGATAAATATGTATTAACCGGATATAAGGAGGAACCCAAACCGGATTTTCCCTTATTATTCGTCTGAATAATTTGACCGCATGATAAACGTCCCCAATCTTGTCATATTGGCAGGCACTTTCCCACCATGGCAAAACATTTTCAGGTACGATTTCTGATGTTGGTCTGGACATCCTCCTTTTTTATGTAAATATACAATCTAAATAAAAGGAAAGAATAAGAAGTATCTTTTTAGATTTGTTTTTAGCAATTTATTCTATCTATGAAGCATTGGAAAATATGGATTGATACCGGCGGAACCTTTACAGATTGTTTGGCCACTGGTCCCAATGGAAATGAGATACGGTTAAAAGTACTAAGTCATGGTGTACTTCGGGGAAACATCAGGCAATTGGTTAATCCTAATTTGTTGAAAATTAATGAAAAATGGCAAATAAAGACAGACATTTTTGAATCTTACCAACTCCGCTTTCCCGCCTTTCCTGATGCTGGTGTATTTACAATCAACAAGACTAATCTGGCAGTCGGGGAAATTTCCCTTCGTGAAAGCCTGTTGTTTCAGGTGATGGAAGGGGTAGAATTTGAAATCACAGCAAATGAAGAAGCTCCCGTGCTGGCAATGCGATTGGCTACCAGTACCGGATTGAATGATTTGCTTCCACCTATTCATTTGCGTCTTGGTTTTACTAAGGGAACAAATGCCTTATTAGAAAAA
>Ga0255182_1000422_pt1 | contig 29277 bp, 26 predicted proteins | sample Atl_UVDOM_RepA_8_FD_188420 | JGI IMG/M metagenome (GOLD analysis project Ga0255182, IMG submission 188420) | Freshwater microbial communities from Altamaha River, Georgia, United States - Atl_UVDOM_RepA_8d | ecosystem: Environmental > Aquatic > Freshwater > River | place: USA: Georgia...
CTGGTTGCCGTGGGCACCGCGCTCACGCCCTTTGCGCGCTCCTCGGCGGGCTTGAGCTTCTGGCTCGGCATCGTCGCCGCCGCGGGCGCCGCCGGCGGCAGCTTCGCCATCCTGATTGGCGGCATCGCGCGCTACCTGCCCGAGGAGCGGCGCGCGTTCGCCACCGGCTTCATCAATGCCGGCTCATCCTTCGGCCAGTTCGTCTTCGCGCCGCTGACACAAGGGCTGATCGCCGCGTTCGGCTGGATGAGCGCGATGCTCACGCTGGCTGCGTCGGCCCTGCTGACCATCCCGCTGGCCTGGTACCTGGCGGCCCGCACGTCGGCGCACGCCCACGCCACGGCCGCCCACGAACCGGCGCTCGGGCAGCAGTTGCGCGGCGCGCTGCGCGAGCGCAGCTACCTGATGCTGCACCTCGCCTTCTTCACCTGCGGCTTCCACATCGCCTTCCTGGTCACGCACCTGCCGGGCGAAGTCGCGCTGTGCGGTCTCGCGCCCGCCGTCTCGGCGTCCGCGCTCGCCCTGATCGGGCTCTTCAACATCGGCGGCAGCCTGTCCGCGGGCGCGCTGTCACAGCGCTACCGCATGAAGGACGTGCTGATGTGGATGTATGGCGCGCGCGCGCTGATCATCGCGCTGTTCCTGCTCGCGCCGAAGGTGCCGCTGACCTTCTACCTGTTCGCTGCGGCGCTCGGTTTCACGTATCTGGCGACGGTACCGCCCACGGCGGGCCTCGTCGGCAAGCTGTTCGGGCCGCGCCATCTCGCGACCCTGTTCGGCCTGACGCTGGTCACCCATCAGATCGGGGGATTCTTCGGCGCCTGGCTCGGTGGTATCACGATCAGCCGGTTCGGCGACTACGGGTGGATGTGGTACGCGGACATCGCGCTCGCGCTGTTCGCGGTGGCCTGCCACCTCCCGATCCGCGAATTGCGGCCGGCGCGGCCGGCGGCGGTTGCCCCGGCCTAGGCAACGCAGGCGCCCGGCGCGCCGGCAATCGAGACAAGGAGCAGGGCATGGATTTTTCGTGGACCCCCGAACAGCAGCAGATCCGGGACGGCGTGCTGAAGCTCTGCGCGCGCTTCGACGACCAGTACTGGCTCGCCCGCGACGCCGACGGGGAGTTTCCGGAGGAATTCTGTCGCGCGCTGGCCGACGCCGGCTGGGTCGGCGTCGCGGTGCCCGAGGCCTACGGCGGCAGCGGGCTCGGGACGACGGAAGCCGCGATCGTGGTCCAGGCGATTTCGGAATCGGGGGCCGCCAACAGCGGCGTGTCCGCGATCGCAATCGGCCTCTTCGGTCTGAAGCCGCTGCTGGCCTACGGCAGCGAGGCGCAGAAGCGGGAATGGCTGCCGCGCATCGTGCGTCGCGACGACATCGCCTGCTTCGGCGTCACCGAGCCGAACACCGGCCACGACACCACCCGGCTGAAGACGCTCGCGAAGCGCCGGGGTGACCACTACTACGTGTCGGGCGAGAAGGTCTGGATCTCGACCGCGCAGGTCGCCAACAAGATCATGCTGATCGCGCGCACGACCCCGATCGAGGAGACGGCCCGACCCATCGACGGCCTGTCGCTGTTCTACACGGATCTCGACCGCCGTCACGCCGACATCCGGAAGATCGACAAGATGGGCCGCGCCTGCGTCGATTCGAACCAGATTTTCTTCGACGACATGCCGGTACCCGTCGGCAACCTGATCGGCGAGGAGGGCAAGGGCTTCCGCTACCTGCTGGCCGGCCTCAATGCCGAGCGCATCCTGATCGCCGCCGGCCTCGTGGGCCTCGGCCGCGCGGCCCTGAAGCGCGCGACCGACTACGCGAAGCAGCGCGTCGTGTTCGGACGGCCGATCGGCATGAACCAGGCCATCCAGCACCCGCTCGCCGCGGGCTGGGCGAAGCTCGAGGCGGCGAACCTGCTGGTATTCAGGGCCGCTGCGATGTTCGATGCCGGCGAGGAGTGCGGCGCCGAGGCGAACGCGGCGAAGTACCTCGCGGCGGAAGCCGCTTTCGAGGTCTGCACCAACGCCGTGATGACGCACGGTGGCATGGGCTACGCGAAGGAGTACCACGTCGAGCGCTACCTGCGCGAAGTGATGATCCACCGCATCGCGCCGATCAGCCCGCCGCTGATGCTGAGCTATCTCGCCGAGCGCGTGCTGGGCCTGCCGAAGTCCTACTGACGGCGCCGCGCGGCGCCTTCGCCAGCGGGCGCGTCGAGCACTGGGGAAGCGGGGGGTGGCTGATCGCCGCCGCCGCATTAAGATGTCCCGACCGGCGCTGCGAGTCCGCAGGCGTCCGCCACCAACCGGACAGGGAGGGCAATGCAATGCCACTGGAAATCAAGAAAAGCGTCAAGCAGATGTTTGCCGAGGCTTCATCGGCGATCGAGACCCTGGACGTCGAGCAGGCCAAGGCCCTGCTCGGCACACCGGGCGTGACCTTCATCGACCTGCGGGATCCGCGCGAAATCTGGCGCGACGGCGGCGTGCCCGGCGCGATCAACGTCACGCGCGGCATGCTGGAGTTCTGGATCGATCCGGGCAGCCCCTACCACAAGGAATTCTTCGCCAACGGCGACCGCTTCGTGTTCTTCTGCGCCGGCGGGATCCGCTCGGCACTCGCCACGAAGACCGCCCAGGACATGGGCCTGACCCCGGTCTGCCACATCGAGGGCGGCTTTGGCGCGTGGAAGAAGGCGGGCGCCCCGGTAGTCACCGTCGAACCGAAGCTCGCCGGCAACGGCTGAGGAGCACCTCGGACCCGGCCCCGGGTGGCGACGGCCCGGGGCGGCGGCCCGCTCAGACCTTGATCATCCGCGACGGCGTATAGACCAGCACGAGATCGCCGCGCTGCGAGTGCACTTCGTTGCGGGTGGTGACGACGCCGCGATCCCCGCGCGAGGTCAGGCGCGCCTCGATCACCTCGACCCAGACTTCGAGCGTGTCGCCGACGAATACCGGCGCCTTGATTTCGAGCCCGCAGCCGAGGAAGGCGCGGCCGGTGCCCGACAGGGCGCCGCTCGAGATCACGAGACCTTCCGCCAGCACCATCGTCAACGCGCCGGGAATGAGGCGGCCGTCGAAGCCGAATTCGGCGGGCGCGTTGGCATCGAGGAACAGCGACTCGTTGAAGCCGAAGCTCGTGACGAAGGTCATGAGGTCGTGCTCGGTGACGGTGCGCCGCTGCGTGGACCAGCGCAGGCCGACGGGCTGCTGGTGGAAGCTCAGGGCGTGATTGAACTCGGGCGGTCGCTGCGACATGGTGACTCCAATGCTTGCGTGGTCGGGGACAGGGGGCGGCCGGCGCGGGGGCGAACCCGGCGCCGCGGCTTGTTCAGGGCGGCGCGTCCAGCAGGCGCGCAAAACTCAATTCGTGGCCGTCGGGGTCGGTCAGGTGGAAATAGCGCTCGCCCCACGGCGCATCGGCCGGCGCGGCCTCGGGCGTGAAGCCGTGCGCGAGCGCCCGGTCGTGCATCGCGTCGACGTCGTCGACGTGGAATATCACGCGGCCCCACCACGACCATTGGCGCTCGGGGCCCACCAGGACCAGGTTCAGGTATTGCCCGTTGAACTGGAACGACGTGAACGCGGCTTCGGGCCCACCGTAGCGCAGGCCGAAGCCCAGCGCCGAGTAGAAGCCGACCGCCCGCGCCATGTCGTGCGTGGCCAGCGTCAGCGCATTGATGGACTGGACGGGCACGGCGCTCCCTCAGTCCGCGCCCGGTGACAGCAGGGCGACGAGCCAGCGTCCGATGTCGGCGATCTGTTCGCCGCAGACCGAGTGTTCCATCGGGTAGCAGCGATAGGCGGGATCGAAGCCGAGCTCGCGCAGGCGCTCGCAGGTCTGGCGGCCCAGCTGCTCGGGCACCAGCGGATCGAACCGGCCGTGATGCACTTCGATCGGCAGGCCGGTTGCCGCCGGGTGCGGCGAGATGTCGCTGCCGGTCGCGAAATAGGTCGACAGCGCCAGCAGGCCGGCGAGACGGTGCGGGTAGGTCAGCGCGAGGTGCAGGCCGACCGCGCCACCCTGCGAGAAGCCGGCGAGCACGATGCGCTCGCTCGGGATCCCGCGCGCCCGTTCACGGTCGACGAGGGCGGCAACCCGCGCAGCCGACGCCAGCAGGCCGGCACGATCGGCACGGCGGTCGAGATCCATGTCGAGGATGTCGTACCAGGCCGGCATCGAGTAGCCGTTGTTGATCGTCACCGGCATCGATGGGGCGTGCGGGAACACGAAGCGCAGGTGCAGCGACGCGGGCAGCCCGAGCTCGGGGACCACGGGCTCGAAGTCGTGGCCGTCGGCGCCGAGGCCGTGCAGCCAGATGACGCTGCCGCGCGCGGCCTGGGCGGGTTCGATTTCGACGCAGGGCAGGTAGTTCATTGAGTCTTTTCCGTACGAGGCCTCGTCAGCGCCAGGTTCATCTCGTCCGCAGGCGGGCGGCGCGTCCTCGGCTCTTCGCCCCTCCCGCTCCGGGAGAGGCCGCGCGCAGCGCGGGTGAGGGTGGTTTCAGATCGGCGCAGGCCACCCTCACCCGCCGCCTTCGGCGTCGACCTCTCCCGGAGCGGGAGAGGTGAACAGCATCGGGCCAGGACACTCAGAGCTTCGGGATCACCTTCTCGCCGAAGGCCCGGATGTCGCGCAGTGCTTCCGCTTGCGCCGGCTGGCCGAGCTGGCGCATGCGGAGTATCAGGTAGTCCGGCTTGATCTCTTCCTGCCACATCTTCAGCTGATCCAGGCACTGCTCCGGGGAGCCCGCGATCAGGCGGTCCTGCGCGACCTTCTCGAAGGTCAGCTGGTCCGAGCTCGTGATGTCCTGCAGGTACTTGTCCGGCGCGTAGGCGCCGAAGCTGTGGTACCAGCGGTGCGTCACCATCGTCATCGCGCTCTTGTCCACGCACTGCTGCCAGTCGTCACCGATCACGCAGTCGCGCATCAGGCAGACGAAGGGCTTGCGGCCGTTGGCCTGCGCGGCCTCCCGGTACTGGCGCGTGTATTCCTTGATGACGGGCAGCGACTGGATGGGGTCGGCAATCCAGCCGTCGGCCATGCGGCCGGCGCGCGCGATGCCTTCCGGCACCCAGCCGGCGAGCCAGATCGGCGGGCCGCCGTCCTGGTAGGGGCGCGGGGTCACGCGCACGTTCTCGATCTTGTGGTACTTGCTCGGATGGCTGAACTGCTGGCCCGTCCACGCCTTGCGCAGCACCTCGACGACTTCCTCGGTGCGGCCGACGCGCTGCTTGCTGTTGACGCCGAAGGCGTCGAAGTCGCTCGGCTGGTAGGCGATGCCCGCCGCCGTGATGAAGCGGCCCTTGGTGGCCTGGTCGACGACGGCGATGTCCTCGGCGAGGCGGATCGGGTGGTACAGCGGCGCGAGCAGCACGCAGGTGCCGACCTTGATGCGCTTGGTGCGGGCGCCGACGATGCCGGACATCAGCACCGGCGCGGGCAGGTAGCCGTCTTCCTGCTGGTGGTGCTCGGTGAAGAAGAAGCCATCGAAACCGGTCTGCTCGCAGAGTTCGGCCTGCTCGACGATCTCGTCGATCATCCGGGCGACGTTTTCGCCTTTCGGCGGGTCCTGGGTACACGGGAAATAGCCTACGGGCAGCGTCATGGTTCCTCCTCGTTCGTGCCTGGTTCGTGATCTGTGGGCGCAACATCTTACTCCGCACCCCGCGCCGCGACGATGCTGCGCGGCGCGTCCATTGTCCCCCAGATGAAGGGGATTGCGTGCCCTCAGTCGGCCGGATCGCGGCCGACGCGGGCGCGCAGGAACGGCAGCACCGCGGCCGCGACCGCCTGCGGATTGTCGGCATACGGGAAATGGCCGCTGTCGGCGAGCTTCACGACCCGCGCGCGCGGGAAGGTGTCGAGCTGCGCGTCGGCGTAGCGCGCCGGCAGGTAGATGTCGCGCTCGCCCCAGACGACCAGCGCGGGCAGGTCCAGCGGCCGCAGCGTCGCGTGCAGCGCTCGCGAGAAGCCGTCGATGTCGCTCGTCGCGCGGTAGAGCCTGAGGATCGCGCGCCGGGTGCCGCGGTCGAAGTCCTCGTACATGCGGTCGACGAAGTCGGGCGGCAGCCCGCGCGGGTTGCCGAGCTTCAGCAGCGCGCGAAAGCCGGCGCGGGTGGTCGTCGCCTGGAAGAGTTCGCCGAGCAGCGGCGTGCGCCAGATGCGGGCGAGGAAATGCCAGCGGTAGCCGCGCAGCACCCCGATGTTGATCAGCGTGACCGACGCGACCCGCGTCGGGTTGCGCGCGGCCCAGGCCAGCCCCCACGGCCCGCCGAAATCGTGCAGCACGAGATGCGCCCGCGCGATGCCGAGCGTGTCGAGCATCCTGCCGAGGTGCGTGGCATAGCCCTCGACCGTGTGGTTGAAATCGTCGGGCTTGTCGGCGCGGCCGAAACCCGGCATGTGCGGTGCGACCGCGCGCATGAACTCGCCTGCGCCGGCCACCAGCGCCCGCCAGTCGTCACCGCTGCCCGGATTCCCGTGCACGAACACCGCCGCCTCGTCGCCGGTGCCGGCTTCTAGGCAGGGCGAGCGGATGTCGTCGATGTCCAAAACCACTTCGCGCATCGGTCGAACCTCCACCAACGATGGGGACGTGCCAGCCTGCCGTGCAATCCGGTTCCGCGCCATCATCGACGCAGTGTTCGTGACGGCCCGTTTCACCCCGAAGGACACGGAGAAATCGACTCGAGGGGCTGTGGATCAGCAGCGGCAGTTCCACGCAGCTCGCGCCATCGAAATCGTTCTTCCTCCGTGTTCCCTTGCTGCTCCGTGTCCTCTTTGTCCAACCCGGGATCCGGGCCGCGGCCCACGCCACCGGAGGCTCATGCATGCGCCGGCCTCGCCGGCATCAGCCGGCGGACGGCGCCGCGAGCTTGCTGTGGCGGATGGAGTACAGGAAATAGAAGGCGACGCCGGCGAGCAGCCAGCCGACGAAGCGTGACCAGGTGTGGCCGGGCAGGAACAGCATCAGCGCACCGCAGGACAGGGCGCCGGCCAGCGGGATCAGGGGGTTCCAGGGCAGCCGGAACGGGCGGTGCAGCGCGGGTTGGGTATGCCGCAGCAGGATCACGCCGCCGCAGACCATCACGAACGCGAACAGCGTGCCGATGTTCACGAGCTGCGCAAGCTTGCCCAGCGGCAGCACGCCGGCGAACAGCGCGCACAGCAGTCCGACGACCACGATGGTCTTCACCGGCGTCTGCGTCTTAGGGTTGATGTCGCTGAAGAAGGGCGGTAGCAGGCCGTCCCGCGCCATCGCGAAGATGATGCGCGTCAGTCCGTAGTACAGCACCAGCATCACCGTGATGAGGCCCGCGATGACGCCCACCGCGACCAGCCCGGAGGCCCAGCGATGGCCGATCGACAGCAGCGCGGCGGCCACCGGCGAGGACACGCCGAGTTCCTTGTAGCTGACCACCCCGGTCAGCACGCCGGCCACCGCGATGTAGACGACCGTGCAGATCGCGAGCGCGGCGAGAATGCCGATCGGGAGGTCGCGCTGCGGGTTGTGGGCCTCCTCGGCCGCGGTCGTCACCGCGTCGAAACCGATGTAGGCGAAGAACACCAGCGACGCACCGGCCAGCACGCCCACCGTCTCGCCGCCCGGCGCGCGTTCGAACCAGCCGTAGGGCATGAAGGGAATCCAGTTCGTCGCGTCGACGTGGCGGGTCGCCGCGAACAGGAAGACCGCGATGGTCGCAAGCTTGACCGTGACCATCAGTGCATTGAGCCGCGCGCTTTCCTTGACCCCGACGATCAGCAGGCCCATCAGGAACAGGATGACCAGCACGGCGGGCAGGTTCACGATCCCGCCGTTCTCGGGGTGCGAGGAGATCGCCTTCGGCAGTTCGAGACCCACGGACGCGAGCGCGTTCGCGAAGTAGCCGGACCAGCCGTTGGCGACCGCCGCGACCGACATGCCGTACTCCAGCAGCAGGGTCCAGCCGATCATCCACGCGATGAACTCGCCGAAGGCCGAGTAGCTGTAGCCGTAGGCGCTGCCGCAGCCACCGAGGCTGGCCGCGAGTTCGGCATAGGAGAGGGCGGCGAAGGCGCAGGCGACGCCGGCGATGATGAAGGACAGCACGACGGCCGGCCCGGCCTGGTTCGCGGCCGCGATGCCCGTCAGCACGAAGATGCCGGTGCCGATGATGGCGCCGATGCCGAGCAGCGTCAGATCGAAGGCGCTCAGGCAGCGCTTCAGCCCGCTGTCGGCATACTGCTCGTGCGTCATCGTGCGGGTGCGGAACAACTGCTTCATGCGCGACCTCCGGGGGCTGATTGCCCAGTGTAGGAAGATTCGCCGGGACGGGGAATGGGCAGCGCAGGCAACTGAATGCGCTGCGCCCACGCCCGGTGGAGGGGCGCGTCGATTGGTGCGGCGCGAGTCGGCGGCGACCCTCAACCGCCCGCTGTCGCGGTCGGCCTCTCCCGGAACGGGAGAGGCGAAGAAGCGGATCCTACCTCTCCCGTTCCGGGAGAGGTCGACGCCGAAGGCGGCGGGTGAGGGTCGCTGCCGACTGGCGCGCCGCCAGTCTTGAACGACCCTTGCCCGGCCTCGCGCCAGGGCTCGGCTAGAACGTGTAGCGCGCGGTCAGGCCGCCGTAGACATTGCGATCCGGCGCCGGCTCGAAGTAGCGCGCGCCGGTCGCGTTCAGGATCACGTTCTGGTTGTACTCCTCGTCGAAGAGGTTGTTGATCCCGAAGAACGGCTGCACGCCCCACTGGCCGAACGAGAAGTCGCGGCCGAAGCGCAGGTTGCCCACGTGGTAGCTGTCGTTGGTCGCCGTGTTCGCATTGTCCGCATAGAGCTCGTCGACGTGCAGCATGTCGAAAATCGCGTAGAAGCCGGAGCTGTGGGTGTATGCCAGTTCCCCGTAGAACTGGTGCTCCGGCTGGCCGGGCAGCTTGTTGCCCTCGATGGCCGGCGTCGCGAAAGAGCGGTCGAACGTGAAATCCGCGTAGGTGTAGGCGACCGCGAGATTGAGTCCCGGGAAGACTTCGTAGCGCAGGCTGGTTTCGACGCCGTTGCGTTCCGTGTCCGCGTTCTGGAAGAAGGTGCGGCCACCGTTGTTGACGACGTTGATGATCTCGTCCTCGACGGTCGTGTAGTAGACCGCGAGGTCGTAGCTCAGGCGTTCGCGCACGAGGCCCTTCACGCCGACCTCGTAGGTCTTCGCGTGCTGCGCCGCGACGTTGCCGAAGCCACCGAGGATGCCGCCGCGCGACGCGTTCGCGAGCTCGGTGAAGCTCGGCGTCTCGAAGGCGGTGCCGTAGTTCGCGTACAGGTTCAGCTCGCGCAGCGGGCTGTAGACGATGCCTGCCATCGGGTTCAACTCGTCGAAGTCGAGGCCGTCGGTCTGGTCGCCGTTGGCGAGGAAGCGATCGTCGACGTCGAGGTTGATGCTGTCGTAGCGCAGGCCCAGCAGCACGTCGATCTGCTCGGTCACGCCGAACTCGTTGTGCAGGTAGAAGCCACGGGCGTCGGCGTTCTCCACCTGGTCGAAGCTCAGCGCGCCGCGCGCGCCGCCGACGTTGAGGTAGCGCTGGCGATCGTCTTCCTGGGCATCGATGTCGAAGCCCGCGGTGAGGCGGTTGTCGTGGCCGAACAGCGGCGCGTCGAAGGAGTACTGCGCGCCGCCGCCGAGCACGAAGCGGTTGAACTCGACCACGCCGTCGGCCGCCGCGAACGGCACGCCGATGGCGAGGTTGTTCGCGAAATCGCGCCAGATGTAATAGTTGCGCACTTGCAGGTGGTGGTACTCGCCCATGTCGCGCGTGTAGACGAAGCCCACTTTCTGCTGCTCGAGCCACTCGCCGGAGTCGAAGCGCAGGTTGTTCGCGCCCGCCTGCTTGCGGTTGGCCTGGACCTGCGCGGCGGTGAGCCCGCCCGGGTCGTCCGACACCGGCGAATCGACGGCGTTGACAATGGCGGTCAACTCCGAGCCGTCGTTGAAGGTGTAGCGGAACTTGCTGTTGACCAGCGAGTGGTTCACCTCGCTGTGGTCGCGGTAGCCGTCCATGTTGAGGTAGGACCCGCTGACGAGGTAGTTCAGCGCGCCGACCTGGCCGCCGCTTTTAAGCGTATAGCGCCCGAAGTCGAACTCGCCGCGGCTCAGGCCGGCCTCGGCGTAGGGCTGGTCCGGTCCGTCCTCGGTGAAGATATTGACGACGCCACCGGCCGACGCACCGTACAGCGCTGCCGCCGGACCGCGCAGCACTTCGATGCGCGCGGCGGAATTCAGGTCGATGTCGTCGACGCCGCCCTGGCCGTCGGGCAGCGTCGAAGGGATGCCGTCCACGTAGATCTTGACGCCGCGGATGCCGAACTGCGAGCGGGCACCGAAGCCGCGGATCGACAGGCGCGTGTCCTGCGCGAAGTTGTAGCGGTTCTGGAAGAACACGCCGGGAATGCGGGCCATGGACTCGTCGATGCCGAGTTGCTGGCGGCGCTGGATGGAAGCCTGTTCCACGGTCGAAATCGCGAGCGGGGTGCGCAGCACGTCGCGCTCGACGCGCGTGGCGGTGACGGTGTACTGCTCGTCGGTCGCGGAAGCGGCGAAAGGCAGCGCGACGATCAGCGCTGCGCCTGCGGTTCGAAAGGGTGTCCGGGTTTTCATCTTGATCCGTGGCAATAAAAAAGGCGCAATCTGACGGCAAAATGCATACTGATGCAAAAGTTTTGCGCGACCGGCGGGCTGATTTCGGCGGGCGTCCCGCGTCGGCACGACGGGGTGGATGATATGACTCACATCCACGACGGAATTGGTTGTAAACAGCCACGTGGGCCCCGCCCGGCCTGCCCGCCCGGGCGCCCACGAAGAACGCCTGCGCGCGGACCCTGGCGGGGAACGCTCGCAGTCCTGTTGCTCGCTTACGCCTGCGGCGCAGGCGCGGAGGACAAGGCCATGCTGCACCAGGCACGCGAGCGGCTGCTCGAGGAAATCGCGCTCGATTACCGTGAAACCGCCGACTACACCGGCCTGCGCGCGATGAGCCGCGCGGTCCGGCGCGCGCTGGGCAAGGTCCCCCGCGAGGATTTCGTCGACGCCGAGGATACCGACCAGGCCTACGTCAACCGCCCGCTGTCGATCGGCCACGGGCAGACCATCTCGCAACCCTACATCGTCGCGCTGATGACCGACCTGCTCGAGGTCGAAGCGGGCGACCGCGTGCTCGAGATCGGCACGGGCTCCGGTTACCAGGCCGCGGTGCTCGCCGAACTCGACGCGGAGGTCTATACGATCGAGATCGTGGCGCCGCTCGGCGAACAGGCGCGCGAACGCTTGGCGCGCATGGGCTACGACCGGGTTCACGTGCGGGTCGGCGACGGCAACCTCGGCTGGCCGGAGGCGGCGCCCTTCGACGGCATCATCGTCACCGCCGCAGGACCCGTCCCGCCGGCGCTGGTCGAGCAGCTGAAGCCGGACGGTCGCCTGGTGATGCCGGTCGGCGTCAGCGGGGGCGACCAGGAACTCGTGGTGATCACGCGCAATTCCGACGGGACGCTGCACCAGGCGCCGAAGCTGCCGGTGCGTTTCGTGCCGCTGACCGGTGCTACCCCAGGCAGGGGAGACTGACCCGCCGGCACATTGTTGAGCTTGCCGGGGACGGCGGCGACAATGCGGCCATGCACCTGACACAAGCCATTTCCCGCGGCGCCCTGCTGAAGGGCAGCCGCACGGCGCTCCATTGCGGGGACGAGTCCCTCACCTGGAGCGAGTTCGCCGACCGCGTGGCCCGCTTCGCCGGCGTGCTCGCCGACCTCGGCGTCAAGGCCGATACCGGGGTCGCGATACTCGCCGACTCCGGCTTTCCCTACTTCGAATATCACTTCGCCGTGCCGTGGGCGGGCGGCGTGATGGTGCCGCTGAACACGCGGCTCGCGGACGCCGAGCTCGGCTACATCCTGAACGACGCGCAGGCCGAGGTCCTGATCTGCGGCGCCGAGTACGCCAGCAGGCTGCCGGCGCTGCGCAAGCTCGCGCCGGGCATCCGCGAAGTGCTGACCATCGACGTGCCGGCGGGCGGCGGCGGCCACGACTACGAAACCCTGCTGCGCGCCCGCGCGCCGCTCGCGGACTGCCGTCGCGGCGGCAGCGACCTGCTCGCGATCATCTACACCGGCGGCACCACGGGACACCCGAAGGGCGTCGCGCTCGCGCACTCGAACCTCGTCGCCAACACCCTCGCGCAGATTCCGAACATGGAATTCAACGAGGACATGGTGTACCTGCACTCGACGCCCGTGTTCCACACGGCCGGCAGCGCCCGCATCTACAGCACGATGACGGCGCTCGGCACGGGCATCATCCAGCCGCGCTTCGACGTCGACGGCGTGCTGGAGGCCGTGGAGAAGCACCGGGTCACGCACCTGCTGCTGGTGCCGACGATGATCAACCGCCTGCTCAACAGCCCGCGCTTCGCGGACACCGATTTCTCCAGCGTGACGAACATATCCTACGGCGCGTCGATCATGCCCGAGTCCCTGGTGCGCAAGGCGCTGCAGCTGCTGCCGAAGGTGCGCTTCACGCAGTCCTACGGCATGACCGAGCTGTCGCCGTCGGCCGCGTACCTGCAGCCGAAATACCACGTGCTCGAGGGGCCGCTGGCCGGGCGCATCAAGTCCATCGGCCAGCCGATCCACACGGCCGAGATCCGCATCGCGGACGAGAACGACAACGAGGTCCCGCGCGGCCAGGTCGGCGAAATCCAGGTCCGCGGTCCGATGGTCATGCAGGGCTACTGGAAGCAGCCCGAGCTGACCGCGCAGACTCTGCGCGGTGGCTGGATGCACACGGGCGACGCCGCCTGGATGGACGACGAGGGCTTCATCTTCATGGTGGACCGCCTGAAGGACATGATCATCACCGGCGCTGAGAACGTGTATTCGGGAGAAGTCGAGAACGCGCTGCACGAGCACCCCGGCGTGCGCGAGTGCGCGGTCATCGGCCTGCCCGACAATGACTTCGGCGAGCGGGTACACGCGATCGTCGTGCCGCATGAGGGCGTGAGCCTCACCGCGGAGGAACTGGTGGCGCACTGCCGCGGCCTCATCGCCGGTTACAAGTGCCCGCGCAGCATCGAGCTCCGGCACACGCCGCTGCCCTTGTCCGGCACCAACAAGATCCTCAAGCGGCAGCTGCGCGACGAGGCGCTCGCGGCGCTCGGTCGCGGCTGAGCCGGCGCGGCGTCACCCCGCACCGTGGAAGAAATTCGCCTCTCCCGCCCCGGGAGAGGCCGCGCGCAGGGCGGGTGAGGGTCGCCTCAGGGTGGCGTTGCGCCGACCTGCGCGCCCCTCGCCCGCCGTCCTCGGCGTTGACCTCTCCCGCCAGCGGTAGAAGCGAAGCCTCCCCTGCAACCGGCAACGACGGTCCACGCGGAAGCGGCCACACCCGACCAGGCAGCGCACGATTCGCCCCGACGGGCCGAAACTTCGCCGGGAGCGGTTATCATTGGCCTTCCCCCGTGACAGCCGAGAGACAGCCATGAATGCCGGCGCCAGCAATACCGCCACCCACACCCCCGTCAACAGCGGCCACATGGAAGTCGCCAACCCGGTCTACCGGCTGGTGATGGACGAAATCCTGCCCGATCTCGGCATCGATCCGGCCGGGTTCTGGCGCAAGCTCGAAGACCTCATCACCGAGCTGGCCCCGCGCAACAACATCCTGCTGCTGAAGCGCTACAAGCTGCAGGCCGAGATCGACACTTGGCACCAATCCCGCTGCGATGCCCCGCACGATCACGCGCAGTACAAGAAATTCCTGCAGAAAATCGGCTACCTCCTGCCGGAAGGCCCCGATTTCACGGTGACCCCGACGAACATCGACGAGGAAATCGCGACCATTGCCGGGCCGCAGCTCGTCGTACCCGTGAAGAATGCGCGTTACGCGCTCAACGCGACCAACGCGCGCTGGGGCTCGCTCTACGACGCGCTCTACGGTTCCGACGTCATCGACGAGGCGGACGGCGCCGGGCGCGCAGGCCCCTACAACCCGGTGCGCGGCGCGCGGGTCATCGCCTATGGCCGCAAGCTGCTCGACGAGGCGGCCCCCCTCGCTGGCGCGTCCCACGCCGACGCCCGCGCGTATCGCGTCGTGCAGGGGCAGCTGCAGGTCACACTGGGCAACGGCGCGACCGCCGGCCTCCAGCACGCCGAGCGCTTCGCCGGCTACAACGGCGCGCCCGAGGCCCCGACCGAAGTGCTGCTGAAGAACAACGGCCTGCACATCGTCATCCAGATCGATCCGCACCATGCGGTCGGCAAGGACGACCTCGCGCACGTCAAGGACCTGGTGCTCGAATCCGCGGTGACCGTGATCCAGGACTGCGAGGACTCGGTGGCGGCCGCCGACGGCGCGGACAAGGCCGAGGTCTATCGCAACTGGCTGGGCCTGATGAAGGGCACGCTGACCGACACCTTCGTCAAGAACGGCAAGACGATGACCCGCACGCTCGCGCCGGATCGCCAGTTCCTGGACCCGCAGGGCAAGCCGCTGACGCTCCACGGCCGCGCGCTGCTGCTGGTGCGCAACGTCGGCCACCTGATGACCAACGACGCCGTGCTGTTCAAGGGCGAGGAAGCGCCGGAAGGCATTCTCGACGCCGCGATCACCGGCCTCATCGCGCTCTACGACCTGCGCGGGCTCGGCACGCTGCGCAATTCGCGCACCGGCTCGATGTACATCGTCAAGCCGAAGATGCACGGCCCCGAGGAAGTCGCGTTCGCCTGCGACATCTTCGACAAGGTCGAGGACATGCTGGGCCTCGCCCGCCACACCCTGAAGATCGGCATCATGGACGAGGAGCGCCGCACCACGGTCAACCTGAAGGAGTGCATCCGCGCGGCGAGGGAACGCATCATCTTCATCAACACCGGCTTCCTCGACCGCACGGGCGACGAGATCCACACCTCCATGGAGGCCGGCGTGATGGTGCGCAAGGAGGCGATGAAGCAGGAGAAGTGGATCAAGGCCTACGAGAACTGGAACGTCGACGTCGGCCTCGCCTGCGGCCTGCAGGGCAAGGCGCAGATCGGCAAGGGCATGTGGGCGAAGCCGGACCTGATGAAGGAGATGGTGGACACCAAGCGCGCGCACCTGCTCGCCGGCGCGAGCACGGCCTGGGTGCCGTCACCGACCGCGGCGACCCTGCATGCGATGCACTACCACCAGACGAACGTGTGGGAAGTGCAGAACGAATTGAAGAAGCGCCCGCGCGCGAGCCTGGACGACATCCTCACCATTCCGCTGCTCGGCGACACGCCGCTGACGCGGGAACAGGTGCAGGCCGAGCTCGACAACAATTGCCAGGGCATCCTCGGCTACGTGGTGCGCTGGATCGACCTCGGCATCGGCTGCTCGAAGGTCCCGGACATCCACGACGTCGGGCTGATGGAAGATCGCGCGACGCTGCGCATCTCCAGCCAGCACATCGCGAACTGGCTGCGCCACGACTACGTGCGACGCCGGCACGTGCTCGAGACCTTCAAGCGCATGGCGGTGGTGGTCGACCGGCAGAATGCGAACGAGCCGGGCTACAAGCCGATGTCCGACAACTTCGACGAGTCAGTCGCCTTCCAGGCCGCATGCGAACTGGTGTTCGGCGGCGTGCACCAGCCGAACGGCTACACGGAGCCCGTGCTGCACCGGCGGCGGCGCGAGCTGAAGGCGGCCGCGCGTCAGGCGGCGGGCCGGCACTGAGCCCGGGCGGGGGGCAGCCGCGCCCCGGGTCCCGGCCCGGTGCAGCGGCGGTGCCCCTGCCGGTTCACTTGCCCTGCCAGCGGGGCGGCCGTTTCTCGGCGAAGGCCGCCGCCCCTTCCAGCCTGTCCGCGGATTCCTGCCAGGCGGCGAAGGCGGGATAGCCCGCCTGCCGCGTCATCGCCTGCTCCACGCCGGCCTCGTCCAGTCCCAGCATCACGCTCTGCTTCGACGCGCGGATCGCCAGCGGCGCGCAGCGCAGGATGCGCGCGCACCAGTCATCGACGGTCGCCGACAGCGCCGCGGGTTCGACCAGCGCGGTGACGAAGCCCATCCGAAAGGCCTCCGCGGCGTCGACGAGGCCGCCGGTCAGGATCATGCCCATGGCCTGCTTGAGGCCGATCTGGCGCGCGAGCCGGTGCATGCCGCCGCCGAGGGCGACGGCGCCCACCAGCGGCTCCGGCAGGCCGAAGCGCGAGCGCGTGGTGGCGAGGATGAGGTCGCAGGCCAGCGCGAGTTCGAAGCCGCCGCCGACGGCGACCCCGTCCACCGCCGCGATCAGCGGCTTGTCCAGGTCGAAGCGTTCGATGAGGCCGGCATAGCCGTGCTCCGGATAGACGTTCGGCCGGCCGGCCCGCGCGATCGCCTTCAGATCGCTGCCGGCCGAGAACGCCCGCTCGCCCGCGCCGCGCAGCACGCAGAGGTGCTGCGCCTCGTCGCCCGCGAAGCGGTCGAAGGCGTGCTCGAGTTCGTCGTGCATCCGCTGGTCGATCGCATTCATCACCTCGGGGCGGTTCAGCGTGATGCGGGTGACGTGATTGTCGGTGGTGACGGAGATCGTCTCGTACTGCATGGCCGTGCCTCCAGTGACTGCTGCGCGTCGCGACAGCGTAGTGCATCGCGCGGAGCCGCGGGAGCGCGCCACCAGCTTCGCTGCACCGGCGCAATTGACAAGCCGCGGCCAAACGCCGAATTTGCGGTGCATCGGCACGGCACGACGCCCCGCGGCCGATCCGCTCCTCCAATCAGGGTATGCGCATGGAAGTCGGATTCTTTTTGCCACCGACCACCGGCAGCCAGGATGAACTCTTCGAGGGTCTCGCCGGCCAGCGCACCGATCTGTACCAGCGGATGCTGGTTCATCTGGTCGAACTCGCGCAGCTGTGCGACGAACTCGGTTACTACGGCCTTGCGTTCACCGAGCATCACCTGTCGATCGAGGGTATGACGACCTCCAACAATCCAGCGATCCTGAACGTCTACCTGGGCGCCAGGACCCGACGCATCCGCCACGGTGCGCTGGGCTACGTCCTGCCGGCGCACAATCCGCTCCGCGTCGCCGAGGACATCGCGATGGTCGACCAGATCACGCAGGGCCGCGCCTTTGCGGGCTTCGCGCGCGGCATCCAGGCGCGCTGGCTCAACGTGTTCGGCCAGCACTATCCAGGTATCGCCGACAACGTGACGGACCCGGAGGGCTATGCCCGCACGAAGCGCGAGTTGTACGACGAACACCTCGAAATCATCCTCAAGGCCTGGGGTCACGAGACCTTCTCGCACCACGGCACACACTGGACGATTCCGCCGCCCCGCATCGACTGGCCCCCGCGGCAGTTCACGCGCGAAATGGGCAGGGGGCTCGACGCCGACGGGCGTCTCACCGAGGTCGGCATCGCGCCGCGCACTTTCCAGCGCCCCTATCCACCGATGTTCGAACCGTTCAGCGTCTCCGAACAGTCGATAGAACTCGCCGCGAGCCGCGGCATCGTGCCGGTGGGGATCGTGACCGACCCTGGCATGGTGGGCGCGCAGATCGACGCCGCGCAGCGCGGCTGGGAGCGGCACGGCGTGCCCAAGCGTCGCGGTGAAGGGATCGGCTTCGCGCGCTACATGATCGTCGCCGACACGGACGAGGAGGCCAGCGCGATCGCCGCGCAGGCCATGTTCGAGTGGAAGTACTTCTTCAGCATGTTCGGCTTCAATATCGTGATCGGCCGCGCCGGCGAACGGCCGGAGGACATTCCCAACGACGTCCCGGCCTATATCGAACGCCAGCTGCTCTTCTGCGGCAGCCCGGATACCGTGTGCCGGCAGTTCGAGGCGGCGTTCGCGAAGAACCCGATCGAGTACCTCTAGCTGTTCACGTCGAACGAACTCGTGAACCAGCGTGCGCTGCTGCGCTCAGTCGAGCTTGCCGCTACCCGGGTGCTGCCGCACTTTTCATCGAAGTTCCGCTGACGGGGCGGGGCTGAATCCAACCATCGGGCAAACAGGAATCGACATGCGCAATCATCTGGACTTCTATATCGGCGGCCGCTGGGTGGCGCCGGTGACACCACGGACCCTCGACGTCATCGACCCCGCCAGCGGCGCGGTCAACGGTCGCATCGGCCTCGGCTCTGCGGCCGACGTCGACGCCGCCGTGCGCGCGGCGCGCGCCGCCTTTCCCGCCTGGGCCGCGACCGCGCGAGACGCGCGGGTCGCCGCGCTCGAGCGCATTGCCGACGAGTTCGAGCGCCGGCTCGACGACATGGGCGTCGCCATCCGCGAGGAGATGGGCGCGCCGACCTGGCTCGCCCGCGACACGCAGGCAGCCTTGGGTCCGCGCCATTTCCGGTCCGCGGCCAACATCCTGCGGACTTACGAGTTCGAGGAGAGCAAGGGCACGCATCAGGTCCTGAAGGAGCCGATCGGTGTCTGCGGCTTCATCACGCCGTGGAACTGGCCCGTGCACCAGATGTGCGCGAAGACCGCGCCGGCGCTCGCGGTCGGTTGCACCGTGATCCTCAAGCCTTCCGAAATCGCGCCGTTCTCTGGCCAGATCCTCGCCGAGATCATCGACGCCGCCGGCCTGCCGCCGGGCGTGTTCAACATGATTTTCGGCGAAGGGCCCGTCGTCGGCGCCGCAATGTCCTCGCATCCCGGCATCGACATGATTTCGATCACCGGCTCCACGCGTGCCGGCATCGAGGTCGCCCGCAACGCCGCCGCGACCGTCAAGCGCGTGCACCAGGAACTCGGCGGCAAGAGCCCCAACATCATCCTCGACGATGCCGATCTCGAGGCGGCGGTCACCGGCGGCGTCAACGGCGTGATGATGAACAGTGGCCAGTCCTGCCGCGCGCCGACGCGCATGCTGGTGTCGAACGCGCGCATGGACGAGGTTTGCGCCATCGCGAAGCGGGTGGCGGAAAGCTGGACACCCGGCGACCCGGCGGGCGGCAGCCGCATGGGGCCGGTCATTTCCGAGCAGGCCTGGCAGAAGGTGCAGCGCCTGATCCAGTCCGGCATCGAAGGCGGCGCGACGCTCGTGACCGGTGGTCCCGGCAGGCCCGACGGACTGTCCGGCGGCTACTACTGCAAGCCGACGGTGTTCCGCGACGTGAAGAACGACATGGAAATCGCGCGCGAGGAAATCTTCGGGCCGGTGCTTTGCATCCTGGGTTATGACAACGAGGACGAGGCCATCGCGATTGCGAACGACACCGAGTACGGCCTCGGTGGTTACGTCCACAGCAGGGACATCGAGCACGCGCGCCGCGTCGCGGCCCGCATCCGCGCCGGCTATATCAGCCTCAACAACGCGGGCCTCGACATCAGCGTGCCGTTCGGCGGCTACAAGCATTCAGGCAATGGTCGCGAATTCGGTGAACACGCGTTCGGCGAGTTCCTGGAACTGAAGTCGGTCCTGGGTTATTCCCCGGCGAGCTGATTGCCCGTCCTCGATTCGGCGCCCGGCGCATGCCGGGCGCCCACCGACTGCATCGCTTGGCGGGGGGAAAAGGGGACATCTCACTTTTCGAGTCGGGTCGCTCATGACTACCCGGTTCCCCCCTGAAAAGTGAGATGTCCCCTTTTCCCCCTTTTCCCTCGCAGCCCCACGCTTGATCGGGAACAGGGTTGGATACCGGCCCTGCGCTATAGTCGGTCGCCGCGCGCGCCGTCGCGGTTCGCATGCGAAATCCCGCCGGCATTCGGAGCCATGCACATGAGTCTCGACGCGAAGCAGACGGACGGACCCGGGCAGGTGCCGGAACAGCCTGGCACCGCCGGTGGGCATTGGCTGCGTCACCTGCCCGGGCTGCAGATGCTGCGGCAGTACCAAGGGCGGTGGCTGGCCAGCGACATCGCGGCGGGGCTGGTGCTGACCACGATGCTCGTGCCCGTGGGGATTGCGTACGCGGAAGCGTCGGGTGTGCCCGGGATTTACGGACTCTACGCGACGATCGTGCCGCTGCTCGCGTATGCGCTCTTCGGCCCCAGCCGCATTCTCGTCCTGGGGCCCGATTCCTCGCTCGCCGCAATCATCCTCGCGGTGGTCCTGCCGCTGTCGCAGGGCGATCCCGGGCGCGCCATCGCCCTGGCCGGCATGCTGGCCGTGGTGTCGGGCCTCGTGTGCATCGCGGCGGGCCTGTTCAGGCTTGGCTTCGTCACCGAGCTGCTGTCCAAACCGATTCGTTACGGTTACATGAACGGCATCGCGCTCACGGTGCTGATCAGCCAGCTGCCGAAGATGATGGGCTTTTCGATTGACGGCGAGGGCCCGCTGGACGACCTCATCGCGACAGGCGCGGGCGTGCTCGACGGCAGGGTCAACCCCACGGCACTCGCGATTGGCGTCGGGGTGCTGGCAATCATTTTCCTGCTCAAGCCGTTCAGGCGTATTCCCGGCATCCTGATCGCCGTCGTCGTCGCCACGGTCGTCGTGGGCATTTTCAATCTCGACGACACCGCCGGCGTCAAAGTGCTGGGTTCATTGCCGCAAGGGCTGCCTGCGTTCAGCGTGCCGTGGATACGCGCGGAGGATCTGCAGGCGGTGGTCATCGGCGGTTTCGCGCTCGCACTGGTGTCCTTTGCCGACACCAGCGTCCTGTCACGCAGCTATGCGGCGAAGAGCCGCAGTTTCGTCGATCCCAACCAGGAGATGATCGGCCTGGGCGCGGCGAATCTCGCCGCCGGCTTTTTCCAGGGCATTCCGATCAGTTCCTCGTCCTCGCGCACCCCGGTCGCGGAGGCCTCCGGCGCGCGGACCCAGCTGACCGGCGTGGTCGGCGCCGTGGCCGTCGCGGCACTGCTCGTGTTCGCGCCCCACCTGCTGCAGAACCTGCCGACCAGCGCGCTGGCGGCGGTCGTCGTCGCCTCCGCGATCGGTCTGTTCGAGATTGGCGATCTGCGCCGGATCCACCGCATCCAGAATTGGGAGTTCTGGCTGTCCGTCGCCTGCCTCGCCGGGGTGGCCGCGTTCGGCGCGATTCCCGGTATCGGGCTGGCCGTGGGCGCCGCGATCATCGAATTCCTGTGGGACGGCTGGCGGCCGCACTACGCAGTGCTCGGGCGCGTCGACGGCATTCGGGGCTATCACGACACCAAACGCTACCCGGACGCGCGGCGCGTGCCCGGGCTCGTGCTGTTCCGCTGGGACGCGCCGCTGTTCTTCGCAAATGCCGAATTGTTCCAGCAGCGCATCCTCGACGCGGTGGCCGCTTCGCCGACACCCGTCAAGCGGGTCATCGTGGCGGCGGAACCGGTGACCAGCATCGACGTCACGTCGGCCGACGTCCTCGTCGAACTGCACGTGGCGCTCCAGGCTGCAGGGATCGAACTCCATTTCGCCGAACTGAAGGATCCCGTGAAGGAGAAGCTGGTCCGTTTCGAACTGATGGACGTGCTGGGCGCGGATATCTTCCATCCGACCGTCGGTGCGGCCGTCGACGATTACCTGGAACGGCACCGTCTCGACTGGAAGCCCTGACCCGGCCCACGGCCGCTCCCATCCTCGGGGTGGTTCACCCTGGGCAGGCGGTCGCCACGCGCCGGGCTCAATCGATGACCCGCTTCGCGGTGCCGAACAGCAGCCACACCACGGCGCCGAAAATGTTGATGCCCGCGGCGAGCGCGAAGGCGCTCGTGTAGGTGCCGCTGACGTCTACCATCCAGCCCGTGATCGCGATACCGACGATGCCCGGCACGGTGCCGGCCGTGTTCGTGATGCCCATCAGGATGTCGGCGTGGCGCGGCGCGATCTCGAGGTGGTTAGGCAGGAAGCCCGACCAGGACAGCGCGAGCAGCCCGAGCGCCCCGCACATCAGCCCGAGCGCCATGCCCGGCGTGGTCACGTCGCGCGCGGCCAGCATGCACGCGGCCGAGCCCAGCAGCGCGCTCACCTGCATGCCCTTGCGCACCAGCGTCAGGTCGACGCCGCGCCTGACCAGGCGGTCGGCAACGACACCGCCGAGATTGCCGCCGACCAGCATCGCGAGCCAGGGGCCGGCCGAGTAGATGCCGGCGGTCGCGATGCTGATGTCGAGTTGCGTCCTGAAATAGCTTGGCAGCCACGCGAGCAGCATGTAGAACAGCCAGTTGCTGCAGAAGTGGTTGATGATCAACGCCCACACGGCCCGCGAGCCCAGGATGGCACGCCAGGGCAGATCGGGTTTCGCGGGCGCGGGGCCGGCCGCCGCCTCCAGCAGGCGGCGTTCAGTCGCCGAGATGTCCGGGTGTTCGCCCGGCGAGTTGTACGCGCGACGGAACCAGACGAGGGTCCAGACGACGCCGACGCCGCCGAAGGCGTAGAACACCACGGGCCAGCCGAAATTCAGCACGATCCAGCCCGTGCTCAGCACCGCGAACATCGTGCCGAGGGGGATGCCGCCGATCAGCAGCGCCACGGCGCGCGAACGTTCGGCGACCGGCACCCAGCGGCCGTAGAGGTTGTAAACCGCGGGAAACATCGCCGCCTCGCCGAGCCCCATCGCGATGCGCGCGGCGATCAGCGCACCGAACGAGAGGGCGGCCGCGGGCGGCGTGAGCACGGTCCACAGCGACCACCAGAACACCGCGAGGCCGAGGATGGTCTTGCCGCCGTAGCGGTTCGCCAGCCAGCCGCTGGGGGCCATGAACAGCATGTAGCCGACGAAGAAGGACGACAGCACCAGGCCCTTGCGGGTTTCCGACCAGCCGAACTGCTCCTGCATCGCGATGACCGCGACGGAGATGTTGACGCGGTCGATGTAGCAGATGAACGCGGCGATGACGCACAGCGCCACCAGCTTGTAGCGCTCGGGCCAGCGGCGGACGGCCGCGGCAGGACTGTCGGCAAGCTCTGGATGCATCGCACGTCCCCCTGGACAAGCGCCGGTGCTCGGAATTGTCCTTTGTCGTCGCGCGGGCGATCATGCCCGTACCGAAACAGCATACCGGCAAACTCCACCATGAAAGTAGAAACCGTCCTGCCGCTCGGCAAAGCGGACTCGGGGCTCAAGGTCGCCGACGGCGCGATCGACATCCGCGGCGTCGCCGGCGACGCGACGCTGATCGAGCGCATCGGCTTTGACGGCCTCGCGATCCGCGACAACAAGGACGACCCCTACGTGGTCTCGACGCTCGCCCTGCAGGCGACGCGCCGCGTCAGCGTCGCGACCTCCGTCGCGATCGCGTTTCCGCGCAGTCCGACGGTGACCGCGATGACGGCCTGGAGCCTCGCGCGCCTGTCCGGCGGGCGCTTCGTGCTGGGCCTCGGCAGCCAGGTCAAGGGACACATCGAGCGACGCTTCGGCATGAAATGGAAGGCGCCCGGCCCGTGGATGCGCAACTACGTGCTTGCCGTGCGTGCGCTGTGGGAGGCCTGGCAGCAGGAGAAGCCGGTCAAACACAAGAGCGAGGACTACGAAATCAACCTGAACGTGCCGGTGTTCACGCCGGCCCCGCTGGACTGTGGTCCGATCCCGATCCACCTCGCGGGCGTGAATCCGTACATGTGCCAGGTCGCGGGCGAAGTCGCCGACGCCCTGCGCACGCATCCCGTGTGCACGCCGCATTTCATTGAGACGGTGATGCTGCCCGCGGTGCGACGCGGTGCGCAGAAGGCCGGACGCGACCTCGCCGGCTTCGGGATCGGCGTGTCCCCGCTGGTCGCGACGGCGGCGGACGAGGCGGGCCTCGTCGAGAAGATCGCCGACATCCGCGGCCGCATCGCGTTCTACGGCTCGACGCCGGCCTACGCCGCCGTGTTCGAGGCGCACGGGCTCGGCGCGCTGGCGCAGGATCTCAATCGCCTGTCGCGCGAGCAGCGCTGGCCCGAGATGTCGGCGCTGGTCGACGACGCGGTGCTGGAACTCTTCGCGACGGTCGGCCTGCATCGCGAAATCGTCGCGAAGCTGAAGGCGCGCTACGCGCCGGTCGCCACGCTGATCGAGTTCAGCATCCCCGTGCGCAATCCCGACGACGAGCAGACGCTCGCGACGATGGTCCGCGAACTGCAGGCATGAAAGCCGAGACCCTGCTGCCGCTCGGCAAGGTGGACCCGGGGCTGCGCGCGCCCGAGCAGGCGCTCGACATCCACCGCGTCGTGCAGGATGCGGCGCTGGTCGAGGAGCTCGGTTACGACGGCCTGATGGTCGAGGAAACCAAGCAGGACCCCTACATCGTGATGGCGCTCGCCGCGCAGGCCACCACGCGCGTGAATGTCGGCACGGCAGTCGCGATCGCGTTTCCGCGCAGCCCGACCGTCACAGCGATGAGCGCGTGGACGCTGCAGAAGCTCTCGCGCGGCCGCTTCACGCTGGGGCTGGGCACGCAGGTGAAAGGTCACATCGAACGCCGCTTCGGCATGAAGTGGCAGGCGCCCGGACCCTGGATGCGCGACTACGTGCTCGCGCTGCGCGCGCTGTGGGACAGCTGGCAGCACGGCACGCGGCTCGACTTCCACAGCCCGCACTACGACCTGACGCTGCAGGTGCCGCTGTTCACGCCCCACCCGATCGAGCATCCCGCGATCCCGGTCCACCTGGCCGCGGTGAATGCCTACCTGTGCCAGGTCGCCGGGGAGGTCGCCGACGGCGTGCGGCCCCACCCGGTGTGCACCGCGCACTACATCCGCGAAGTGATGTGGCCGGCGCTGCGGCGGGGCGCGGCGCGCGCGGGGCGCTCGCTCGAGGGCTTCAGCGTGTCGATCAAGCCGCTGATCGCGTCGGCGCCGGACGAGGAGGCCCTGCAGCGCAGGATCCGCGACGTGCGTGCCCGGGTCGCGTTCTACGCGTCGACGCCGGCCTACGTCGCGTGCTTCGACATTCACGGCCTCGGCGACCTCGCGCGCGAGCTGCAGGCGTTGTCGAAGGCGCAGCGCTGGGAGGAAATGCCCGCGCGCATCAGTGACGAGGTGCTCGACCTGTACGCGGTGGTCGGCACCTACGACGAAATCGTCGACAAGCTGCGCGCCCGCTACGGCGCGCTCGTGACGAACTGCGAGTTCAGCATTCCCGTGCAGGGCCCGGCCGACGCCGAGCGCCTGCGCGCGATGGTGACGGCGCTGCGCGCGCCGTGAGGCGAGGCTGCAATCAACCGGTGTGAAAGGAGAACCCGATGGATGCCAAGGTCGTGAAGAAGGCGAGACCCGCGAAGCTGCCCTACGGCTATTCGCTGCCGCAGCTGTCCCCGCTGTACATGCAGCCACCGTTCGATTACCGCGACGCGTGGTCGATGACGATTCCGTTCCGCAGCGACCCGCGAGCGATCGCGCAGTGGATTCCGAAGCCGCTCGTGCCCGACCCGCAGGGCATGATGTTCGTGACGGTGAGCCGCTTCTTCACGTCGGGTTTCGGCCACTACAACGAGATGCTGCTCGGCGCGATCGCGAAATACCGCGGCCGCACGGTCAACCATTGCCTCTACCTCGTGCTCGACAACGACATCGCGATCGCCGCCGGCCGCGAGATCTGGGGCTTCCCGAAGAAGCTCGGCCGGGTGAGCCTGGGCGACCGCGACGGCGTGATCTCGGGCGAGGTCGAGCGCGGCGGGCTGACCGTGGTGCGCGCGGCGATGGAAGTGGGGCCGCTGGTACCGGCGAGCGCGCTGACCGGCAGCGCCGAATACACCAACCTCAAGCTCGTGCCGCCCGTCCAGGAGGGCGCGGCGCCGGCCGTGATGCAGCTGACCTCGACGACGCTGTCGAACCTGTCGCTGAAGGCGGTCTACCGGGGGCGGGCGACGCTGTCCTTCGCCGAATCGCCGGCCGATCGCTTCAGTTTGATCCCGGTTCGGGAAGTGCTCGACGCTTACTACTACAATGCGGACTTCTCGCTGGGGCACGGGGACGTCCTGCACGACTACCTGCGGCCCTGAGGCGGGTCAATCCGCCGACCCGCCGACGGCGTAGCCAGGAAGGCGTCCGCCCCGGCAGATGCCGCGCAAGGCCCGGGCTTGACCCGGGCCGCGCGCAGACGACACACAAAAGCACGACATCGAAAATCGATGCAAGGAGATGACGATGGACAACAGCAGACGAGATTTCTTCAAGCGCGGCCTCGGCGCGGTGGCGGCGGTCTCCGTGGCCCAACTGGTTGCGCAACGCACGGCCTTCGCCGCCGACATGCCGCACGTCGATCCGGCGAGCCCGCAGGCGCAGGGCCTGGGCTACGTGCATGACGCGGCCAGCGTCGACAAGGCCAAGTACGCGCGTTTCCAGGACGGCCAGCACTGCGGCGGCTGCGCCCTCTACCAGGGTGCGGCGGACGCCGAGTGGGGCGGCTGCGGCCTCTTTGCCGGCCAGGCGGTGGCCGCGAAGGGCTGGTGCAACGCCTACGCGCCGAAGGCCTGAGGGGCATCCTGCCGCCCGCCGGCCCCGCCGGCCGGGTGGCAGTCCCGGGCCGGTGCGCCACGGGCGCCTGGCCCGGTTCCCGCCCACCGGCCCACCGGCCACGTCGCGCGCCGACAACGCCGAATCCCGGGACTAACGGAAGCCGCACGATGCTGCAGTTCTCGCCGCTCGCAACGACCGTGGGCCTGCTCTGCCTCAGCAACGTGTTCATGACTTTCGCGTGGTACGGTCACCTGCGCAGCCTCGGCCACAAGCCGTGGGTGATCGCGGCGCTGGTCAGCTGGGGCATCGCCCTGTTCGAATACCTGCTGCAGGTACCGGCAAACCGTATCGGCCACCAAGTCATGAGCGTCGGCCAGCTGAAGATCCTGCAGGAAGTCGTCACGCTGAGCGTCTTCGTGCCGTTCTCCGTGCTGTACATGAAGGAACGCCTGAGCCTCGACTACCTCTGGGCCGGCCTGTGCCTGCTGGGCGCGGTTTATTTCATGTTCCGGGGCAAGCCGCTCCCCGTCTGAACCATTGCACAGGAGATGCCAGCCATGCCCCGCCTGATCGAGAGTCCCACGCTGATCGCGGCCGCCGGCAACAAGCCGAAGCGGATCGAGGAATTCGTCGGCCGCGTTAACACCGGCCACCGGACCGTCAGCATCGCACGCATGCAGTCGCCGGCCGGCTGGGTGGAACCCGGCCAGCGGCCCGAATTCGAGGAGTGCACGGTCGTGCTGCGCGGTTGCCTGCGGGTCGAGCACGCGGACGGCGAGCTCGAGGTCCAGGCCGGTCAGGCCGTCGTCACCGCGCCGGGCGAGTGGGTGCGCTACAGCACCCCGTTCGGCGACACTGAATACATTGCCGTGTGCCTGCCCGCCTTCGGGCCCGACACGGTTCACCGCGACAACGAAGGAGCATGACATGTGCGAAACATCGAAGAGCAGCGCCGTGGCGACCGTCCAGGTCGACAACGAGACAGTCAAGGTGACCGAATGGCGCTTCGCGCCGGGCGCCGAAACCGGCTGGCATCGTCACGAGTACGACTATGTCGTCGTGCCGATCACGGATGGCCGGCTGTTGCTGGACACGCCCAACGGCCAGGTCGAAGCGGAACTCCGGGTCGGGCAGTCCTACGCGCGGCCGGTCGGCGTCGAGCACAACGTGACGAACGCGGGCTCCGCCGAACTCGCGTTCATCGAAGTGGAAATCAAGCGCTGAGGCCCTGATTTCCGTGCTTTCCCATCAGCTCCCCGACTGGCAGTACGCGCACTCCTTCGGCCAGGAGCAGCGTCGGCCGGGCGAGCGCCGCACGCTGGCGGTCATCGCCATCAATCCCCTGACGATGTTCGCCGAGATCTGGGCGGGCCTCGCCTTCGGTTCGATGGCCCTGCTCGCCGATGGGCTGCACGTGGGCTCGCACACGGCGGCCCTGTCGCTGACCTTCGCCGCCTATGTGCTGGCGCGCAGGCTGGCTGGCAGCCCCCGCTTCAGTTTCGACACCGGCAGGCTGAATGCACTCGCGGGGCTCGTCGGCGCGCTCCTGCTCGGCACCTTCGCGCTCGGCATGCCGGGCGGCAGCGTGGCTCGAACCCTCCCAAGCTTCATGGAGTCCATCAATGCGTAAGCCCATCCTCCTGTCCGTCGCATTCGCCGGTGGCGTGCTGGGTCTGCCGGCGGTCGACGCCGAGTCCGTCGAAACCTATCGCCCCACCTATGCAACCTGCGCCGCCTATTTCTTCCTGGCCGCACGCGGCAGCGCCGCCACCCGCTACGACCAGCTCTACTCCGCCGGCGAATTCGCCCTCAACCAGGCGGTGCTCGAGCAGGGGCGGCCGGCGGCCGAGTCGCGCATGGGCAGCGACTCGACCGTGATGATGGAGGAGATCGACCAGGACTGGCGCCTGGTCGAGCGGCTCGAGAACAAGTACGGGGGCTCCTGCGACGCGCTGCTGCGCGACGCGCATTTCGAAGCCCCCTGAGCTCAGAGGAAGAACCACACGGCCAGCAGCCCCGCGGTCGACATCGTCAGCGTGTAGGGCAGCGCCATCCACACCATGCGCCCGTAGGAGAGCCGGATCAGCGGCGCAATCGCCGAGGTCAGCAGGAAGAGGAACGCGGCCTGCCCATTCGGCGTCGCGACGCTGGGAATGTTGGTGCCGGTGTTGATCGCGACCGCCAGCAGGTCGAACTGCTCGCGCGTGATGCGGCCTTCTTCGAGCGCCTGCGCCACTTCCGTGATGTAGACGGTCGCCACGAACACGTTGTCGCTGATCATCGATAGCAGCCCGTTCGCGAGGTAGAACGCGGCAAGCTGTGCGCGGCCCTCCATCGCGAGCACCCAGTCGACCACCGGCGAGAACAGGTGCTGGTCGTGGATCACCGCGACCACGCCGAAGAACACGACGAGCAGCGCGGTGAATGGCAGCGCCTCCTGGAAGGCGTGGCCGATGCGATGCTCGTCGATGATGCCGTTCAACGCGGTCTGCAGCACGATGATGCTCAGGCCGATGAGGCCCACTTCCGCGATGTGCAGCCCAAGGCCCGCAATCAGGAACACGGCCGCGATCGCCTGCACCACGAGACGGGCCTTGTCGCGGGCGTCCCGCTTGGCCGCCTCGGCCGCTTCGTACTCGGTCAGCACGGCCCGCACGCTGTCCGGCATCCGGTTGCCGAAGCTGAACCAGCCGAGGCGCTCGACCAGCAGGCAGGTGAGCAATCCCGTGACCAGCACCGGCATCGAAACCGGCGCTACCTCCAGGAAGAATTGGACGAAGTTCCAGCCCGCAACCTTGCCGATCAGCAGGTTCTGCGGTTCGCCGACCAGGGTGCATACGCCGCCCAGCGCGGTGCCGACGGCGGCATGCATCATGATGTCGCGCAGGAAGGCGCGGAAATCATCGAGATCCTCGCGATGCAGTTCAACGATCTCGCCGTCCTCCGCGGCGTCGTGATCCGCATGGTGGAACTGCTTGCCCGAGGCGA
>Ga0255182_1000424_pt1 | contig 29091 bp, 24 predicted proteins | sample Atl_UVDOM_RepA_8_FD_188420 | JGI IMG/M metagenome (GOLD analysis project Ga0255182, IMG submission 188420) | Freshwater microbial communities from Altamaha River, Georgia, United States - Atl_UVDOM_RepA_8d | ecosystem: Environmental > Aquatic > Freshwater > River | place: USA: Georgia...
GCCGGATCGTTTTTGGTCAGGGACACTCCGGAGGCCGGAGTTCCGGGCGACGCGGCAGGTGAGGCAGAAAAGGGTGAGATCCTCGCCCGCCGCGTCCTCGGATGTCCCCCCATCTGCCAGAAGAGGCGTGGACCGCGGGCGGGAAGGATCATGGCGGATCACGAATTTCTCCACGGCCCCCGCTCGACCGGACCACAACGTCCGATTACCTCGGGAACGCCCCGCGGAAAAACTTCCCGTTGATGCAGGTGCTTCCCACCGGCACGGCATACTGCACTCGTGAACGCAGGGGCCACGGCGCCCCGCAACGCAAGGACGCCACGGGCGGCTCGGCACGCAGCACTGCATCCGAACACGCCCCGAACAACGAAGGAGGCCAACCATGGCCAATCTGAACAAGGTGATGCTGATCGGCAACCTGACCCGCGACCCGGACCTGAAGTACACGCCCGGCAACCAGGCGGTCTGCGAGATCGGCCTGGCGGTGAACCGCAAGTACCGCACCAAGGACAACGAGGAACGCGAGGAAGTCACGTTCATCGACTGCGAAGCCTGGGGCAAGGCGGCCGAGATCATCAAGCAGTACATGACCAAGGGGCGGCCCATCTTCATCGAGGGCCGGCTGAAGCTCGACACCTGGGAGGACAAGAACGGCGGCGGCAAGCGCACCAAGATGCGCGTGGTCGTCGAGGAGTTCCAGTTCCTCGGTGGCGGCGGCCAGGGCGGCGGCGGTGGCGGGGAGCGCTACACGTCCGACGAAACGGGCGGCGGAGCCCCGCGCGGCCGTCGCGCCCCGGCATCCGCCGGCGCGCGCGGCTCGGCGCCCCACCAGGACGTTCCGGACGAGGACATCCCGTTCTGAACCCGCGCGGCGGCCACGCGTGGCATGGCCGATAGCCAAACGCACTTCCCCACGGGGTCGGCCACCGCGCCGGCCCCGTGGCGCTTGCCGGCGGCGGCGTTTCATGGGACACTGTTCAGTTCGCCTCCACGGCCCCACGAGGGTGCCGTGCCTCCACGGTTGGGCCTCGAGGCAGCCCTAACTTGACGCGGGCATCGCCCCGCGAAAGGACAGCGTCATGGCACTTCGCAAGGTCGAGCTCCTGCTCAACCGCACCATCGAGAACCTGGGCCTGGTCGGGGACGTCGTGAAGGTGAAGCCGGGCTTCGCCCGCAACTACCTGCTTCCCCATGGCTACGCCGAGGCTCCCACCGCGGAGAAGATCGAGGCCCTCAAGGACCTCCGCGCCCAGGCGCAGGCCGAACTCGCCAAGGTGCGCGCCGCGCGCCAGGCGCTCAACGAGCGCCTCGAGGGCGTGTCGATCAAGCTGATCCGCAGCGTCAACGACCAGGGCGTCCTGTACGGCGCCGTGACCCAGCGCGACATCTCCGACCAGCTGGTGGCCGATGGCTACCCGGTGGACTTCCGCGCCGTGCGCCTGCAGAACCCGATCCGCCGCATCGGCAGCTACGCGTGCCTGATCCAGCTCGACCGCGACCTGAAGTCGGAGATCGGCATCGAGGTGCTGCCGGACCGGACGCTCGACTCCATGACCGCCGCCGAACCCGAAGCCCCCGCCGCCGAAGAGGCCGCCGAGGCACCGGCCCCCGAGGCGGACGAGACCCCGAAGTCCGGCAAGGGCAAGAAGTCCAAGGACTGAGCGCGCCGGGCCGCACGGCCCCCCCGCCCGCCGGACCGTCACGGAAATTGTCACTCCCCACGCGCCGCCCCACCGGGCGGCGCGTTATCTTTCCACCCACGCGTGCGGACGGCTGCTGCCCGGAGGGCTGGCCAGCCGATGATTCCAAGGCACGCGCGGAGTTCGCCCGCATGGCGGCGGACGGCTCCGGTCCCGAGTCGCGGGCTGCCGCGCCAACGGACATCCGGTTGTTCCGCCCAACGGCTCAGGACGAGCAAGGCGTTCACCCCCATGACCACGGCCACGGCATCCCGGCGCGAGGCGCTCCCCAGCACCCGCCGCTCCGTCACCCACAAGTTCGCGATCAACGGCCACGAGGGCTACCTGACCATCGGACTGTTCGCCGACGGGCGCCCCGGTGAGTTGTTCATCAAGATGAGCAAGGAAGGCTCGACGCTGTCGGGCCTGATCCAAGGCTTCTGCCGGGCGTTCAGCCTGGCCCTGCAGCATGGCCTCAGCGCCGCCGAGGCGGCCGAGCGCTTCCGCGGCATGCGCTTCGAGCCGATGGGCCCCACCAGCAACCCGCAGATCCCGGAAGCCTCGAGCATCCTGGACTACGTGGCGCGCTACCTGCTGCTGCAGTACGGCAACGGCCGCTCAGCCGCCTGACCGTCGCGGCGACGCCGCGGTGACCTCGCCCGCCGGACCGGGCTCCGTCGGCGGGCGCACGCCCAGCCGCCGGTGCAGGATCCGCAGCAGCGACCGCGGATCCGGCACGCCCTTCGACGGCCTCCAGAACACGTCGACCGCCCCCGACCCGTCGGGCTCGCCCACGGTGCGGACGGAGCCGCCGGCGCCCGACAGACGCTCCTTCAGCGCGTCGGGCGCGACGGTGCGGAACACCACGTCCTGCTCCTTGCGGACCACCGATCGCACGCCGACCAAGGTGAGGCCCAGCCGCAACGATGCGAGATCGAGCAGCACGGCCACCGCTGCCGGCGCCGCGCCGTAGGCGCTCTCGAGGTCCGCGTGCACCGTGGCCAGCTGGGCCGCGTCGCGCGCGGCCGCGATGCGCCGGTACGCCTCCATCCGGCGCAGGTCGCTCGGCACCCAGCCGCGCGGGATGCTGGCGGCCACGCCGATGTCGAGCACCGTGTCGCTGGGCACCACGCGATCCTCGTGCCGCAGCTCGCCCACGGCCTGCTCCAGCAGCTGGCAGTACATCTCGTAGCCGACGGTGGCGATGTGGCCGCTCTGCTCCGCGCCGAGCAGGTTGCCCGCGCCCCGGATCTCCAGGTCGCGCATGGCGATGCGGAACCCCGCGCCGAGCATCGAGTAGTCCTCGATGGCCTTGAGGCGCTTCATGGCGTCCTCGGTGATGGTCCGGTCCGCCGGCAGCATCAGGTAGCAGTAGGCCCGGTGGCGCGACCGCCCCACCCGCCCGCGGAGCTGGTGAAGTTCCGCCAGCCCGAAGATGTCGGCGTCGTGGATCACCATGGTGTTGGCCGTGGGGATGTCGATGCCGCTCTCGATGATGGTGGTCGACACCAGCACGTCCGCCTCGTGCCGCATGAACGCGAGCATCACCGACTCCAGCATCGCCGGCGTCATCTGCCCGTGGCCGACGATCACCCGGGCCTCGGGCACAAGCTCCCTCACGCGCTGCGCCACTTCCTCGATGTCGTGCACGCGGTTGTGGACGAAGAAGCACTGCCCTTCACGGGCGAGTTCGCGGCGGATGGCCTGCTGCACGCGCGCCGGGTTCCACGGCAGCACCTCCGTGACGATGGCGCGCCGGTCGGGCGGCGGCGTGGTCAGGCTCGAGATGTCGCGCAGGCCCATCAGGCTCATGTGCAGGGTGCGCGGGATCGGCGTGGCGCTGAGGGTGAGCACGTCGGCGGTCAGGCGGAACGCGAGCAGCCGCTGCTTGTGCTCCACGCCGAAGCGCTGCTCCTCGTCGACGATCACGAGCCCGAGGTCGGGGAATCGCACGTCCTGGCTCAGGATGCGGTGCGTGCCGATCAAGACGTCCACCTTGCCCTCGGCCGCGTCGGCCAGGATGCGCGACGTGTCCGCGCCGGTCTTGAACCGCGACAGGCTCTCGATGCGGAACGGGTACGCGCGGAACCGGTCGCGGAACGTGCGCTCGTGCTGCTCGGCGAGCACCGTGGTCGGCACCAGCACCGCCACCTGGCGACCGCCCTCCACCACCTTGAACGCCGCGCGGATCGCCACCTCGGTCTTGCCGAAGCCAACGTCGCCGCACACGAGCCGGTCCATCGGCCGCGGCGCCTGCAGGTCGCGCTTCACCGCGGCGATGGCGGTGAGCTGGTCCTCGGTCTCGGTCCACTGGAAGTCCGCCTCGAACTCCTGCATCCACGGCGTGTCACCGGGATGGCGGATGCCGGCGGTGCCCTCGCGCGCGGCCTGGATGCGGAGCATCTCGCCGGCGAGGTCACGCACCGCCTCCTGGACGCGCTCCTTCTGCGCCTTCCATCGCTTCCCGCCGAGCGCCGAGAGCATCGGCCGCGCCGCGCCCGAGCCGACGTACTTCTGCACCAGGTCGATCTTCGAGGCCGGCACGTGCAGCCGCGCGCCCGCGTCGAACTCGAGCGTCAGGAACTCCTCCTCGACCTGGCCGCCCTTGGGGGCGATCAGCTGCAGGCCGTGGAAGCGGGCGATGCCGTGGTCACGGTGGACCACGTAGTCGCCCGGCCCGTACTGCAGGAACGCCTCGCGCGTGGTGGCGGCGCCGACGCGCTGCACCCGCCGGCGGGTGCCGAAGCGATGGAGCACCTCGTGCTGCGGCACCACGTGGATCGCGGGGCCGGACGGATCCTCCCAGACGAACCCGCGGTGCACGTGGCACGCCACCGCGCGCACCGGCGCGCCGGCGGCGTGCTCGCGCAGCAGTTCCTGCGCCCGCGCGAGTTCACCGGGGGAGTCGCAGCAAAGCCACGTCTCCCCGGAGGCGCACATGGCGCCGAGTTCGGCGTAGGCGGCGGCCACCTCGTCGTCGAATGCCGGCAGCGACGACACCGGCAACCGCATGACCCGCGGCGAGGCGTGCGTCGCCCCGAATCCGTTGACGTCGACCACGGCATGGCACGCCGCGTCAAGGTCACGGAGGACGTCTCGCGGGGCCCGCACGCCGACGCCGTCGAGCACGCGCTCCCAGTAGCCGCGGCCCTGCTCGAGCACCTCGGCCAGCTCGGCGACCACCGCCACGGTGCCCTCCGGAAGGAGGCCGGTGAACGGGACGCTGCGCGACGCCGCGTCGGCGGGCAGTTCGGCCGCGACGATGCGCGCTTCCTCGATCCTGCGGTCGCTCGCTTGGGTGGCCAGGTCGATCTCGAAGATCCGCTCGACGTCGTCGCCGAAGAAGTCCAGGCGCACCGGCAACGCGCCGCCCGTCGGGAACACGTCGAACACGCCGCCGCGCACGGCGAACTCGCCGGGGCTCTCGATCGCCTCGGTGCGGCGGTACCCGGCGGCCGAAAGCCACGCCGACAGGTCGCGCGGCGGAAGGCGTTCGCCCGCCCGCACGGTTCGCAGGACCGCAGGCAGCAACTCCGGGCCCGGAATCGACTGCATGAGCGACGCGATCGACGCCACCACCACGCGCGGGCGCGCGTCGCCGCTCATCCGCCGGACCACGTCGAGCCGCTCGGCCAGGAGGTCGAGCGCCGCGGTGCCGTCGCCGCCCGCGCCCTCCAGGGCCGGCAGGTGGGCCACCGCGGCGGGATCGGAGGCAAAGCACGTCGACGCCAGTTCGGCCGCCGCCTCCTCGGCCTCGTCGAGGTGCGCCGTCACGAGCAACACGGGGCGATCGGTCCGGGACGCGAGCGCCGCCGCCACGAACGTCGTGCTGCTGCCGGACGCGCCGCGGCAAGACGACGACCCGCCCGCCTCGACGTTGGCGACGAGGGGGTCCATGGCGCGCGATGCGGCCAGCCGGGTGAACCAGGCCGGCGATGCGTCGGGGGATCCGGGCATCAGCGCGGAGCGTAGGCGGGCCGGGCCACCGCGTGCGGCGCGATCGCCGCGAGCGTCGCCGGGCCCACGCCCTTGACGCGATCAACGTCGGCCAGCGAACCGAACGGCCCGCGGTCCTGCCGATCGGCAACGATGGCCGCGGCAAGCGCCGGCCCGATCCTCGGGAGCATCGCCAGCTCGCACGCGTCGGCCGAGTTCACGTCCACGGGGTCGTGCACCGCGGGGGCGGCGTCCGCCGAGCGCGCCTCGAGTCCGGCCGCAAGCGCCCGACCCGCCACGGGCAACGCCAGCGCCAACGCGGGCAGGGCCCGCACCACGACCGGCCTCCACCGGCTCACGGCTGCTGCGGCTCCGACGCGGCCGCCGCGGCGGTGGGCTTGCGCAGGGCGCGGCGCAAGGAGAGCAGGCGGACGGCGACCTGCTTGGGCGAACCGTCCGCGGCGAACATGCCCGACGACCGGATGCCGGTCCCGGCCTCGTCGCGCCAGCGGTCCCAGATCGCGAAGCTGACCTTCTTGTTCGCCATCGCCACCTGGAACGCCATCGAGCACCATGCGGCCTGCGATCGCTCGCTCCACGGCTCGCGCCAGCAGCCGATGCCGGGGTCGGCCGGCGCGGCGCTGGGCGCCCCGAGCGCCGAGATGTAGATCGGCGGCATCTCCTTGCGGCTGATGAACCGGTCGAGCATCGCCGCCACCTGCATCAGGTCGCGCGTCCCGTGCTGCGGATCGCCCGCCAGGAGCGGCACGCCCACCGCGTCGAACTTGACGCCGTCGGAGACGAGCATCCGCACGAAGGCGATCGGCCCGACCGCGCCGTTGTCGGCGGGCGACCGCTCGCCGAACGGGTCGGCGACCTCGACGAATCCTCGGGCCGTGGGCAGCGCCTGGCGAAGGGTGACGCTCACGTGGCGGACCACGCGCATCATCTCGCCGGCCGAGAGCGACGCGACCTCGTTGGAGTTGACGCCGGCGGCCATCACCCAGCTCGGCGCGTGCGGTCCGTAGCGGATGGCCGTCTCGCGGACGAAGTCGTAGAGCTTGGCCTCGAACTTGGGCAGGTCCTTGAGGAGCGGAAGCACCCAACCGGGCAGGCCGCCGGGGCGCAGGTCCAGCAGCGGCCCCATCAGCAGGCGCTTGCGGCGCTCGCGCGCCCAGAGCACCCAGCGATCCACCTGCTCCCACGAGTGCCGGCCCTGGCTGGCCTCGATCACCGTCCACGGGGTGGGCACCAGCGCCAGGTCGATCTCGGGCGACTGGCAGGCCTTCATCAGCTCCGGGGCTTTCTCGAGCGGCACGCGGACGCCGAGCGCCATCGCGGCCCCCTGCGTGGCGAAGCGCGCCTGGAGCATCTCCTCGGCGCGACGCACGGCCAGCTTCTCGCTGGCGAAGATCCCGAGGGCCAGCGCGTCACGGTGCAGCAGCTGCGAGCGCCACGGGTCGGACTCCATCATTCCGGCCACGAAGGTGGAACGAGCGCGCTCGAAGAGCTCGAACGCCTCGGGCGCCCGTGCCGGGTCCAGCCAGCCCCACGGCTCGGCCTTCTCGAGGAACAGCTTGATGCGGTGCCGCGCCAACTCCTCGTACAAGTTGTAAGACTCGTTGCGCTGCTGGAGCAGGCAGGTCTGCACCGTCAGCGTGCCGGCGCGGCCGGCGTCCACCTCGAGGGCCAGCGCCGTCGCGGGCCGCGACTCCTCGGGCTTGCACCGGATGTTCCCGGATCGGAACGCCACCTGCCCGCTGTACGTGGCGTCCCCGGCCCCCAGGAGATGGGGGCGGACCAGATCCCGCTCCCGGGCGGGCCCGTGCTCGTCGAACGCCAGAAAGCTGAGCATGGACGAGCGAGTGTAGCGGCGGGCTCGGGCGGTTCCGCCGGATGCGGAACTTGCGATGCCGCGAATACGATCCGCCCATGGAATCCGTGGCTCCGCACGAGCGCGCCGATGCGCTCCTCGAGACCGACCTTGCCCTGCCCGGCCGCCGGCGCGGCAAGGTGCGTGACGTGTACGACCTGCCCTCGCCCGCCGGCACCGCCCCTCGGCTCTTGGTGATTGCCACCGATCGCATCAGCGCGTTCGACGTGGTGATGCCCGACCCGATCCCGGGCAAGGGTCGCCTGCTCACGCAGGTCAGCGCGGGGTGGTTCCGGTTCCTGCGCGGGCTCGGGCTGGTGGCCGACCACATGCTCGGCACCGATCTGGAGCACGAGCCCGCCCTCGACCCCGAGCAGCGCCGCATGCTCGCGGGCCGCGCCATGGTCTGCCGGGCGGCGCGCGTGATCCCGGTGGAGTGCGTGGCCCGCGGCTACCTCGCCGGAAGCGCGTGGCAGGAGTACCGCGCGCACGGCACCGCCTGCGGAATCGCCCTGCCGCCCGGGCTGCGCGAGTGCGAGCGGCTCCCCGAGCCAATCTTCACGCCCGCCACCAAGGCCGCGGAGGGCCACGACGAGAACATCTCCTTCGAGCGCATGGCCGCCGAAGTCGGCGCACCGCTCGCCGCCCGCCTGCGCGACCTGACCCTCGCGGTCTACGCGGCGGCGGCCGGGCACGCCGCGTCGCGGGGCCTGATCCTGGCGGACACCAAGTTCGAGTTCGGGTTCGCGCTCGGCGTCGATGGCCGGCCGACGGACGAACTGCTGCTGATCGACGAGGTGCTCACCCCGGACTCCAGCCGCTACTGGCCGGCCGAGGGGTACGAACCCGGCCACGACCAGCCGAGCTTCGACAAGCAGTACCTGCGCAACTGGCTGCTGCAGGAGGTGCGCGCCGGCCGCTGGTCGAAGGAGCCGCCGGGACCGCACCTGCCGGCACGCGTGGTCGAGGAGACGCTGGGTCGGTATCGCGAGGCCGCGCGGCTCCTGGGGTGACGGCCGACGACGCCGGATTGGCCGGAGCGCCGCGCGTTCACCGACGATCGCGCGGCCCGCTCACCGCAACGCCGCGTCGACCACGTTGCGCAGCAACATGGCCACCGTCATCGGCCCCACGCCGCCGGGAACCGGCGAGACCCAGCCGGCCACGCGCGACACCTCGGCGAAATCCACGTCGCCCACGGTGATCTTGGCGCCGTCCGGCCCGGCGATGCGATTGATGCCCACGTCCACCACCACCGCGCCCGGCTTGACCCAGTCGGCCTTCACCAGCTGCGGCACGCCGCACGCGGCCACGACCACGTCGCACTCGCGCGTGAGCCGCGGCAGGTCGGGGGTGAACTTGTTGGTGGAGTGCACGGTGGCCTCCTCGCGCATCAGAAGCACGGCGATCGGCTTGCCGACGATGTTGCTGGCGCCGATCACGGCACAACGCTTTCCGCGCAGGTCGATCCCGGTGTGCTCGATCATCTCCAGCGCGGCGAGCGCCGTGCACGGCACCAGGCTTCGCCGGCCATAGACCACGTTCCCGATGTTCGCCGGGTTCACGCCCTCCACGTCCTTGTCGGGGTCGATGAGCGACTGGATGCGCTCGGCGTCGATTCCCTCGGGAAGCGGCATGTGCACCATCAGCGCCCGCACGTCGTCGTCGGTGTTGAGCAGGAGCACGCGGCCCGCGATGTCGTCGTACCCCGCGCTGGCGGGCAGCCGGTGCAGCACGTAGCGGATTCCGACCTCTTCGCAGGTCCGGCCCTGGTTGGCGGCGTAGATGCCCGCGGCGCGGTCATCGCCCACCAGGAGTGCGTCAAGGCGCACCGGGCGACCGGCGGCGGCGATCCGGCGACGGAGGCCGTCGCGGACCGCTTCGGAGAGGGCTCGGCCATCGATGATCCGGGCCGTGGCCGCGGGGGTGGTTCTGGCGGCGTCCATGGCCCGGGCAGGATAGGGGCCACGGGCGGCGGGAGCCGGCCGGGTGGTATCGTCGGACGTCATGCCGAACCGCATCATCGCCGTCCTGGGCTCGCTCCTGGCTGCCCAGGTTTCCCTCGCCCAGGACTCCATTCCCGCCACGCCGATCCAGCCCGCGGCCAAGCAGGCGCAGGCCGCCGACGAGTCTCCCCGCCCCGCGCCGATGACGATCGGCAGCCCGGCGCCCATGCCCGAGATCGCCGAGTTCGTGCGCGGCAAGGAGCCGAAGTGGTTCGAGCCGGGCAAGACCTACGTGGTCGAGTTCTGGGCGACGTGGTGCGGGCCCTGCCGCGTCAGCATGCCGCACATCAGCGACCTGGCCGAGAAGTACGGCGACAAGGTGGTGGTGGTCGGCATCAGCGACGAGAAGGTCGACACCGTCCGCACGTTCCTCGACAAGGACGAGTGGAAGCAGAAGGCCCGCTACACGCTGGCCACCGACCCGGACCGCTCGACGCACAAGCAGTACATGGAGGCCGCCGGCCAGAACGGCATTCCCACCGCGTTCATCGTGAAGGACTCCACGGTCCAGTGGATCGGGCACCCGATGACGATGGATGAGCCGCTCGAGAAGGTGGTCGCCGGCACGTGGGACCCCACGGAGTTCAAGAAGGAGTTCGACGCCGCCGCCGAGATGGCGCGCAAGCAGATGCAGCAGCGGCGCGCCATGGCCGAGGCCCGCAAGAGCGGCGACTGGGGCGCCATCGTGAAGATGGTGGACGAGACCATCGCCGCCGCGCCGGAGGGCCAGAAGGCCGGACTCCGCATGCAGAAGTTCATGATGCTCCTGACCGACGCCAAGATGCCCAAGGAGGGCTACGCGCTCGGCCGCGAGATCTTCGCCGCGTCCAAGGACAACCCGATGATGCTGAACCAGCTCGCCTGGTTCGTGCTCGACGACGGGCGCGTCACGGATCGCGACATCCCGTTCGCGCTGGAGGTCGCCAAGCAGGCGGTCACCGCGAGCAAGGCCGAGGACGGCGCGATCCTCGACACCCTGGCCCGCGCGTACTGGGAGTCGGGCGACAAGGCCAAGGCCATCGAGTGGCAGAGGAAGGCCGTGGACGCCGCCGACGAGGAGGCCGCCGAGGAACTGCGCGACACGCTGCGCAAGTACGAGGCGGGCGATGCGCCCACCAAGAAGACGGCGCTGTGGATCGATGATGCCCCGGCGGCGCCGAAGGGCGACGCGCCCGCCGCGCCGAAGGGCGACGCTCCCGCGCCGCGCGGACCCCGCGGTCCCCGCGGACCATCCGCGCCCGCCAAGCTGTCGGCGGCCGCCGAGAAGGTGTTCCCGCCGATCAATCACGAGGGTTTCAAGACCACCGACGAGCTGCTGGCCTTCCTGCCCAAGGCGAGCGCCGACGCCGAGGGCACCATGCGCCTCGTGCGCGCGATGCGCACCGGCAGCGACAGCTCCGAGGTCTCGCTGCGCGTGGCCGCGGCCCTGATCGAGGACATGCGTCCGATGGCGGAAGCCTCGGTCGAGAAGTTCGGGAAGGCCGGCTCGTCGCCGATCCCGGTGCCCGGGGCGGGCCTCACGTTCGACCTCACCATGGAAGGCGACGATGCCGCGGTGGTGACGGCGCGCGACGACAAGGGCGCCCCGGCCGGCCAACCGATCGCCCTGGTCCGCGCCGACGAGGCCTGGTGGATCGACTTCGAGAAGGGCGCGGGCATGCGTGCCGGCGACGGAGCGCAGATGGCGATGATGGCCAACATGATGGGCGACTCGATGCGTGCCGCCATCAAGACCGCCGCGGGTGGCACGGCCAAGCGCGTGCTGGCCGGCGAGTTCAAGACCGTCGAGGAGGCCAACGGGGCGTTCTCGCAGGCGATGCAGATGGAGATGATGAACATGATGGGCGGCATGGGTGGCCCTGGTGGACCGGGCGGACCGGGTGGCCCCGGCGGACCGGGCGGCCCCGGTGGACCCGGTGGCCGTGGCCTGCCCGCGGGCCCCGGTGGCGTCGGCGCCCCGCCCGCCCCGCCGAAGCCCTGATGCGTCGCGACGCGTGATTCCACGCAACGCACTGTTGATCCTCGCGATGGCGTCGGCGCTCCTGCCGGCGCCATCGTCGCATGGCGCCGCCTCGGAGGGCGTGTTGCCGGGTGATGCGGACCCGCGCCCCACGCTCGGCTCGCTGGAATGCGTGCACGGCACCGCACCGGCCGCGCCTTCGCCGGGCCGGATCGACGTGCTCGCCTTCCTGGACTCGTGGTGTCCCGACTCGCGTGACGCGTTGCCGGTCCTGTCCCGCGCCGCGGAGGCGTCGGGCGGGCGCGTGCAGATGGTGGCGCTGTTCACCGAACCCGCAACCCAGGTGAGGGCGTTCCTCTCCGATGACGGTTGGCGCCGCAAGGCGCGCTTCGCGGCGGTGGCGGATCCCGACGGACGCGTCCGTGCGCGGTACCTCGGCACCGACGCTCCCGATCGCGGCCCGGCGGCGGTGGTGATCCGCGAGGGTCGGGTGGAGTGGATCGGACGCCCCGCCGCGGTCGAGGGACCGCTGCAGGCCATCCTCGACGGGACCTGGAACACCGGAGCCTCACGGCGACTGGCGATGGACGCCCGCCGCGAGGCCATGGCCGGCAGGCGTCACGTGGGCCCGACGGCCGATGCGTCCCCGCTCTGGGACCGCGTGCTCACGGCCCTCGACGAGAGGATCGCGGCGGCGCCGGCCAGCGAGCGAACCCCGTTGCGCGTGCAGCGCACCGAGGCGCTCCTGATGGCGGGACGCGCCAACGAGGCGTATGCCGCCATGGAAGCCCTCGCCGGCGAAGCCCCGGACGCGGCACCGTGGCTCGCCGAGGTCATCCTGGCCGTGCCCGGCGGCCCCGACCGGCGGCTCGACGTGGCCATCCGGCTGCTGCAATCCGCGATCGAGGCGCCCGGAGGCGGGCAACCCGGCCAATGGGCATCGCTCGGGCGGGCCTGGATGCTGGCGGGAGATCCGCTGCGCGCCGCGCACGCCACCGACCGCGCCATCGAGGGCGCACGCTCACTCGGCGCCGCGGCCGAGGACTGGGTGGCGGAGCTCGAGCGCGTGCGTGACGATCAGCGACGTGCCGCGAGCGCCGGACGCCCCGCCGCCGCGGCGGCGCCCACGGGCGGCGACGATCCGGCCCCTGCCCCGCGCACGGTCGAGTAGCGGGCCGGGGTGCACATCGGCAGCGACACCGACGTCGGCTCGCCGAGCACCATCTGCGCGAGCACGTGTCCGGAGACCGGGCCGAGCGTCATCCCCATCATCGCGTGGCCCGTGCCGACGAAGAGCCCGGGCACCCCCGGCACCGCACCGATCACGGGCATGCCGTCCGACGTGCACGGGCGATAGCCCGCCCACTCCGCCACCACTCGGCCCTGCTCGATGCCGCGCAGGTAGCGACGCGCGCCATCGGGCAACTTCCGCAGGCGGTTGCGCATCCACGGCTGGCCGAGCTCCTGGATCTCGAGCGTCCCGGCAAGGCGGAGTTGGTCGCGCATCGGGGTCACCGCGACGAACGTCTCGTGAAGGACGCAGCCGGTGAACGGAAGCTCGGGGATCCCCTCGTACTGCAGGTGGTAGCCGCGGGCGCCCTGCATCGGTACATCCAGCCCGACGTGGCGCGCGAGCGCATCGGTCCAGGTGCCGGCGGCGATGACCACCGCGTCTCCCTCGATGACCTCGCCGCGCGAGGTGTGGATGCCCGAGGCGCGGCCGGTGCGGTCGCGCTCGATCCCGGCGGCCTCGCACCCCCAACGGAACTCGACGCCGTGACGCGCACAGGCCGTGGCCAATCCATCCATGAAGTCGCCCGGATGGAAGTGCGCGCTGTCCGTGTACCACACGGCGCCGGCCACCTCGGGCGTGAAGCATGGGCTGCGCGCGCGCAGCTCGTCGCCCGTGAGCATGCGGTACGAGTAACCGTGCGGCACCAAGGTGCGCGCCTCGGCCTCGGCCGACGGGAGGTTGGCGGGGTCCATGACCACGTCGAGCCATCCGTCGCGGCGGTAGTCGCAGTCGATGCCTTCGTCCGCGATCATCTCCTCCAACAGGGCGAGCGTCGGGAACCCCATCGCGCACAGCTCCGCGAGGCAGCGCTCCAGCCACGCGCGGTTGCAGTGGCGGTGGAACGTCCAGAGCCAACGGATGAGCGAGGGGTCCAACCGTGGCCGGATGAACAGCGGCGCGTCGCGGTCGAACATCCACTTCATCCCGCGCCAGCTCGCGCCCGGGCGCGTCAGCGGATAGTGGCCGATCGACAGCAGCCCCGCGTTGCCGCAGCTGGCGCCATCGCCGATCTCCTCCCGATCCACCACGACGCACTCCCGGCCGGCACGCGCGAGGAAGTACGCGGTGCTCAACCCGACGATGCCGCCACCGATGATGACCGTCCTTGGCCTGGGCATGGCAGCGATCGTAGGCGTAATCTGAGCCCCCAACCATGGCAATGACCCTCGGAATCATCGGCGCCGGAGCGATCGGCAACGTGCACGCGGACACCGCCCACCGAGCCGGCATCCCGGTGGCCGGCTGCTGGGACGTCAACCCCGCCAAGGGCCAGGCGTTCAGCAGCCGTCACGCCGGCGCCCGGGCCTGCGGGAGCGTGGACGAGCTGCTGGCGATGCCCGAGGTGAACGCCGTGGTCGTGTCGGTGCCCAACGTCGACCACGCGGACGTGGCGTGCCGGGCGCTGGAGGCCGGGAAGGCCGTGTTCCTGGAGAAGCCGATGGCCATGAACGTGGCCGAGTGCGACCGGATCATCGCCACCCTGGAGCGCACGCGCGGCCGCCTGCAGATGGGCTTCGTGTCCCGCAGCACGCCCGCAAGCCGCACGGTCAAGCACTTCATCGACCACGGGACGTTCGGATCGATCTACCACGTCAAGTGCAGCCTGTACCGGCGCCGCGGCGTACCCGGCCTCGGCGGCTGGTTCACGACCAAGGCCACCTCCGGCGGCGGTCCGCTGATCGACCTGGGCGTGCACGTGATCGACCTGGCGCTGTACCTGGCCGGCAACCCGCGCCCCGAACGCGTCAGCGGCGTGACCTATTCGAACTTCGGCCGGCGGATGAAGGACTACGTGCACACCTCGATGTGGGCCGGGCCGCCACGGCTCGACGGCACCTGCGACGTCGAGGACCACGCGACCGCGCTGGTGCGCTGCTCGGGCGGCCTGACGATCGAGGTCAACGTCACGTGGGCGATGAACGTCGACGAGAAGTCCATGTCCAACGGGGTCACCGTGTTCGGCGATCGCGGCGGCTGCTTCTTCCCGATCTTCGGCAAGCAGTTCTCGATCGCCACGGAGGCCGGGGGACGGGTGGCCGACCTCGTTCCCGAGTTCGCGTGCGGCAACCCCGAGCACGACGCGTGGGACGAGCAGTACCGCATGTTCCGCGCGATGGTGGAGTCCGGTGCGCCGCCGCACGCGGACGCCGCCGCGGGCCGACGCGTGCAGTCCGTCCTGGACGCCGTCTATCGCTCGAGCGCCGAGGGCCGCGAGGTCGAGGTGTGAGCCCGGGCCGCTGACCGCAAGCCCGCGGTCGCCCCGAGGAGCGCGGCCCCGCGGATCCCGCTCGAGTCGCCGTGCGCGGCGCGCACCACGCGCGTCGCGCAGCGATCGCTGAAGACGTGCGCCGGCAGCTCGCGCTCCACCCGTTCCGCAAGACCCGGGACGTTGCTCACGCCGCCCCCCAGGACGACCGCGTGCGGGTCGAGCGTGTTGCAGATCACCGACAGGCTCCGCGCCAGGTGATGCACCAGCCAGTCGACGGTGGACGATGCCGCGGGGTCCGTGCCCGCCAGGGCGCGCGCGGCCACCTCGGCCATCGGACGCGCCGTGCCGGACTCGGCGAGGTAGCGCCGCTCCAAGGCCGGCCCGGAGAGGAACTGCTCCAGGCAGCCGAACTTGCCGCAATAGCAGCGGTGCGCACCGGCCTGGGCATCGCCGAGCCCGGGCAGCATCACGTGCCCCCACTCGCCGGCGATGCCGTTTCGCCCGTCCAGCACGTCGCCCCGGACCACCACCCCGCCGCCGACGCCGGTGCCCAGGATGACGCCGAAGACCACGTCGCCCAGCCCCGCCGCCGCTCCGTCGATCGACTCGCTCAGCGTCAGGCAGTTGGCGTCGTTCGTCACGCGCACCGGGCGGGCGAGCCGGGCGGCCACGTCCGCCGCGAACCGCTGCCCGTTCATCGACAGGATGTTCGAGTTGCGGTGGACGCCGTCGACCGGGCTCGGCGACCCGGGGGCGCCGATCCCCACGGGGCTTCCCGGAGTGCCGAGGGCGGCATCGGCCTGGGCCACCAGCGCGTCGATCGCCTCCAGGAGCCCGCCATACGCCTGCGGCGTGGGAACCCGGGCACGCAGCCGTTCGGCGCCGCCGGCGTCGAGCGCCAGCACCTCGAGCTTCGTGCCGCCGAGATCCAGGCCGATCCGGCCCGTCATCCGACGGCCGGCCGCGTGGTGCCGATCAGCTGGAAGAACTCGGCACGCGCCGCGGCGTTGGAGAGGAACGCGCCGTACAGCTTGCTGGTCGTGGTGATGGCGTTCGGCTGCTGGACGCCGCGGTAGCACATGCAGAAGTGGCGGGCCTGGATGACCACGCCCACCGCCGTCGGCCGGAGCGTCTCGTGGATGGCGGACGCGATCTGCGCCGTCAGCTTCTCCTGCACCTGGAGCCGCTTGGAGAAGATGTCCACCACGCGCGCCAGCTTGCTCAGCCCGACCACCCGGCCGTTGGGGATGTAGCCCACGTGCGCCACGCCCACGAACGGGACCATGTGGTGCTCGCAATGGCTGTGCACCTGGATGTTGGACAGGAGCACGAGCTCGTCGTAGCCCTCCACCTCGCTGAAGGTGCGCGAGAGCGGCTCGATCGGGTCGGCGCCGTATCCCCAGAAGTGCTCCGACATCGCCTTCACGACCCGCGCCGGCGTGTCGAGCAGCCCTTCCCGGGAAGGATCCTCGCCGATGAAGCGAAGCATCGCGCGGACATGGTCCATCGCCTGTTCGGGCGTCGGTCGTGCGTCGGTCATCCGGGAAGTGTAGGGAACGCCCCGCGCGGGCGTCCGGCGAATCACATCCAGCGCCTCCACCACGCCACGATCTCGCCGAGCCGGTGGATCCGCAGGTCCGGCGGACCGGCGCGGCTCATGCCGTGGCTGGTCTCGCGCGGGTATCGCACGAACCGGTTGGGAACGCCCAGGGTGCAGAGCGCCGCGTGCACCTGCTCGCCCTGCTCCACGTTGCACCGCAGGTCGCCCTCGGAGTGGATCACCAGCATCGGCGTGCGGACCTTCGCGAAGTGCGCGATCGGGCTCGCCCGCCAGAGCGCGGACGGATCGGTGAACGCGCTGCCCTTCCAGTCGCTGCCGGGGAAGTCGACCCAGTCGCTGTTGAGGGACATGCTCACCATGTTGCTGACGCACCGGTCGGTGATGGCCGCGCGCAGCGATCGGTCGTGCGCCACGGCCCAGTTGGTCATGTAGCCGCCGTAACTGCCGCCCATGATCCCGACGCGCGCACGGTCGACGCCCGCGTCGCGCCGCATCGCCGCCAGCACCGCCTGGATGTCCATCCAGTCCTTGGTGCCCCACGCACCGCGGATCGCCGCGGTGTGCGCCTGCCCGTAGCCCTTGGATCCGCGCGGATTCGAGTACCAGACCTCGTAGCCCTGCGCGCACAGCAGCTGGAACTCGTGGAAGAACGCCAGCCCGTACTGGGCGTGCGGCCCGCCGTGCACCTCGAGGATCGCCGGGACCCGGCCGCGTGCGCCACGCGGGCGCATCCGCCAGCAATGCACCGGGTGCCCGTCCTTCGCGCGCAGCCAGCGCTCCTCGGGCATCGCCAGGTCGAGCTCCGCCAGCAGGGCGTCGTTGAATCCCGTCACGCGGCGCGCCGGGAACTCGGCGCCCTCGACCTCGAGCACGAACGCCTCGGTGGGCTCGGCCGGCGACGTCCGCACGCAGGCCAGGCGCCATCCGTCCGCGCTGAACGTGCCCATCGAGCACTCGTGCCCCGGGGCGTCGTGGAACGCGACCGCGCCGCCCTGCGCCGGGACGCTCGCCAACCGGCCGCTCCCGTGCCACCCCGCACGGAAGAAGAGGGCCGAGCCGTCGGGGAACCACCGGACCTGCGCGTCGAACCCCGCCTCCGCCGAATCGCTCAGCGTGGCGGCCATCATGCACAGGTCCGAGCCGGCGGTCACGCAGCGCGTCCGGCGCGCCAGGAAGTCATGGACGAACAGCTCGGCGTTGCCCGTGCCGTACATCGCCACGCGGCCCCTCTTGCCGACGTACGCGACGCGCAGCCCGTCCGGGCTCCAGCGCGGCGAGGCCTTGGGGCCGGCCGGCAACCCCGGCACGCGCGAGACGGTCGGTCCCTTGCGGCCGGCGACCTCCACCACGAAGAGCTCGGCGGAACCCGGGTTCCACGAGGCCCGCGGATCGACGTTGGCGGCCACCACCAGCGCGCTTCCGTCGGGGGCCCAGTCGTACGTGAAGGTGCCCAGCGTGTCCAGGTCGAACACGCACTCCACGGCACCCCGCCCGAGGTCCAGCACCCAGAGCGCGAAGCGGGCGTCCCCGAAGTACCCGTCGCCGTCGAGGCGGTACCAGACGTCGTCGATCACCCAAGGCGGCGTCGACGCTCCGGTGCGCTCACGGCCGCGGCGTGCCGACTCGGTGCGCTCGGGGGCCGTCTCGCGGAACGAGAACGCCATCCGCGTGCCGCACGGGCTCCACGCGAAGTCGCGGACGGTTCCCTCGGGCATGGCCACCAGCTCGCGAGCCGGGCCTCCCGCCGCGGGCACCACCATGATCCTGGGCGGTGCGCCCCGCTCGGCGCGGACGAACGCCACTCGGCCGCCGTCGGGCGACCAACGAGGCATCGAGTCCTTGGGACCCTTGGTCAGGGCCCGAGGCGCCCGTGCGCCGTCGGCGTCGGCGACCCACACGCCGGTCTCGTAGGCGTTGCCGCGCCCGACGGTCTTGCGGACCATGAGCACGCGCCTCCCGTCCGGCGACATCTGGGCGTCGGACACCACCGCGAGTCGCATGAGGTCCTCGGCGCGCACGGGCCGGCGCCTCGCGGTTCCTCGCTTGCGGGTCGTGGCGGACGAGCGTGCACGGGCGGCGGCTGGCATGGCCCGCGGATCGTAATGCCGAATCGGCGCGTCCCTACAATGCGCGCCCCATGGCCGAGACCACCGAAACGCCCTCGCCCGACGCCCCCAAGAGCATGGAGCAGATCGTGGCCCTGTGCCGCCGGCGCGGGTTCGTGTTCCAATCGAGCGAGATCTACGGCGGCATCAACGGCTTCTGGGATTACGGCCCGCTGGGCACCGAGCTCAAGCGCAACCTGAAGGCGGCGTGGTGGCAGGACGTGGTGCAGCGCGAGCTGATCGGCCCCATGGGTGAGGCGGTCGACATCGTCGGTCTCGACTGCACCATCATCATGAACCCGAAGGTGTGGGAGGCGTCGGGCCACGTGGGTGGTTTCAACGATCCGATGGTCGACTGCCGCGCGAGCAAGGCGCGGTACCGGGCGGATCACCTGGTCGTGCTTGGCGCCACGGCGCCCGGCGCGCGCCTGTGGGCGTTCGTCGAGGGCGATGACGCAGCCCGCACGAAGGCGATGAAGGCACTGTGCAAGTACGAGAAGTGCGATGCACCGGACCCGGCGCGCCACGTGCTCCGGCCATTCACTTCGATCGGCGCCGAGGAGCGCGCCCGCACGATCGGCCCGGATGCGGACGAGCCCGGGTCGCTGACCGAGCCTCGGATGTTCAACCTGATGTTCGAGACGCACTGCGGCGCGGTGCGCGACGAAGACTCGAAGGCCTACCTCCGCCCCGAGACCGCGCAGGGCATCTTCGTCAACTTCCAGAACGTGGTCGACTCGACGCGCGTCAGGGTCCCCTTCGGCATCGCGCAGGTCGGCAAGGCGTTCCGCAACGAGGTCACGCCGCGCAACTTCACGTTCCGCAGCCGCGAGTTCGAGCAGATGGAGATCGAGTTCTTCATCCATCCGGGCGAGGCGGACCGGTGGTACGCGTGGTGGCGCGACTGGCGGTTCTCCTGGTGGCAGTCGATCGGGCTCACGAGCTCGAACCTGCAGCTGCGCGAGCACGACCGCGACGAGCTTGCCCACTACGCGAAGGAGGGCGCAGGCACCAGCGACATCGAGTACCGGTTCCCGTTCACCGCCCCGGGGTTCGGCGAGCTCGAGGGCGTGGCGCACCGCGCCGACTTCGACCTGCGCGCGCACGCGACGCACAGCGGCAAGAACGACAAGGCGAAGTACTTCGACCAGGCGCGCAACGAGCGGTACTTCCCGCACGTGATCGAGCCGTCGGCCGGCGCCGACCGCGGGACGCTGGCGCTCATCTGCGAGGCGTTCACGCCCGACCCGAGCCGGCCGAGCGGGGTGTTCATGAAGTTCCACCCGCGCATGGCGCCGGTGAAGGCCGGCATCTTCCCGCTCGTCAACAAGGACGGCATGCCCGAGGTGGGCGAGCGGCTGTTCCGGCAGCTGCGCAGGAAGCACATGGTCGAGTTCGACGAGAAGCAGTCGATCGGCAAGCGCTACGCGCGCATGGACGAGGCGGGCACGCCCTTCTGCATCACGATCGACAGCGACACGCTCTCGTCGCAGACGGTCACGATCCGCCACCGCGACACGCAGCAGCAGGAGAAGATGGCGATCGACGCGGTGCCGGCGTGGCTCGATGCGCAGGTGGGCACGGACTGACCGGTCCGCCCATCGGGGCCCGGCTCACACGTCCAGCGCCTTTCCCTCGCGCGTGCCGTCGTACCAGAACCCGAGGTGTTTCCTCGACCGAAGCGGCCGGCGCACCCCCACGAAGAACAGCGCCGTCAGCCCCAGCAGCCTCAGCAGCATGCCGAGCCCCAGGCCCGCTCGCTGCTTGCGCGCGCTCGAGACGACCTCCTCGCGCAGGAACGCGAACCGGCCGCGCTCCTTGAGCGCGCGGCTCAGCCAGTACTCCTCGCCCGCGAACCAGCGTTCGTCGAACCCGCCGACGGCCTCGAATGCGTCTCGACGCGCGAACAGGAAGCACCCGGCGGCAAGCTCCTGCGCGTACCAGAGCACCTTGAACGCCTCGAAGAACCCTTCGGCGATCGGGTGACCCCGACCGTCGAAGGCGACGCGGGAACCGCCGCCGACGGCGCCTGAACCCAGCTCGAGCAGCGCATGGCGCAGCACGGTCTCGGGCACCCAGGTGTCGGCGTCGACGAAGACCAGCCACGGGGCGGTCGTCGCCGCGGCGCCCGCGTTGCGCACGGCCGCGATCTGGCGCTTCTCGACGCGCACCACGCGCGCGCCGGCGGCGATGGCCAGCTCGGCGGTGCGGTCCGTGCTCGCGTCATCCACCACCACGATCTCGCACGGCACGCCGACCTCGGCGACGATGGTCCGCAACTGGCCCACCGTCTGCCCGATCACCGCCTCCTCGTTCCACGCGGGGATCACGATGGCCACCGACGGCAACGGACGCGCGGGCTCCACGCTCAGACCCGGTCCGCCACGCGCATGCCCGCCGGCACGGGCACCTCGGTTCCCGACTCGATCATGCTCGCCACCGGGTAGGCGCACGCGTCGATCATTCCCGCGCCCGCCGGCCGCAGGTTGCCCGACCTGCCGAGCCCACCGAAGGGGAGCTTCCCGCTCGCCCCCGCGGTGCCGCAGTTGACGTTGATGCACCCGGCCCGGAGCCCGTGCATGGCGCGGTCGACCGCCGCCGTCGACCGGGTGAACACGCTGGCGGCCAGCCCGAACTCGGTGGCGTTGGCCTGGACGATGGCGTCGTCCAGGTCACGGCACACGGCCACCTGCAGGAGCGGGCCGAACACCTCCCGATCGGTCGCCGGCTCGAACGCATCCACCTGCATGACGCCGGGCGAGAGGAACCAACCCTCGCTCGCCGCGGAGGACGCCTCAAGCAAGACGCGAGCGCCCGCCCCGGCACGCTCCGCCTGGAACCGCAGCACCGCCTCGCGCGCCTCCTGGGTCACCAGCGGTCCCATGAACGGCGCGGGTTCGGAATCGCCGGCGCCCACCGTGACCGAGCGCGCGGCGTCCACCAGGGCGGCGATGAAGCGGTCGGCGACGCGCTCGTGCACGATCACGCGCCGCGTGCAGGTGCAGCGCTGGCCGGTGGTGACGAACGCGCAGCGCACGCACTCGATCACCGCCGCGCGCAGGTCGGCGTCGTCCATCACGATCGCGGGGTTGCTGCCACCCATCTCCAGCGCCACCATGCGCCCCGGGCGGTCGAGGTTGGCCTCGAGGATCCGCCGACCGACGGGCCAGCTGCCCGTGAACAGGACGCCGTCGACCGCAGGATGGGCCACCAGCGAGGCGGCCACGTCACCGCGACCCTGCACGACGCGGAACACGCCATCGGGGATCCCGGCCTCGGCCATCAGTTCACCCATCAGCGCCCCCACCGCGGGCGTGCGCTCGCTCGGCTTGAACACCACGGTGTTTCCGGCAAGCAGCGCGGGCACCCAGTGGCCATTGGGAAGGTGCGCCGGGAAGTTGAACGGCCCCACCACCGCCATCACCCCGTAGGGCCTCCACGTGCAGCGGTTCGTCCGAGTCGGGCCGCCGGGGACGTCGTACCCCGCGATCCGCGAGCGCACGCGCTCCTCCAACGTGACGGCCACCTTGTCCGCCAGCAGCGCCGCCTCCTGTCGCGCCTCGGCGAGGGTCTTTCCCATCTCCTGGCTGATCAGCCGCGCGATGCGCTCCGCGTGGCGCTGCGTGACGGCGGACCACGCGCGCAGGTGATCCGCGCGCGCCTCCGTCGTCAGGCGCGACCACGCCGGGAACGCCTCGCGCGCCGCCGTCACCGCACGGTCCGCATCGACGGGGGAGGCCGCGCCGCGCCAGACGACCTGCGACGGTCGGGCCGGGTCGCGCGAGACGATCTCGCCGAGGTCCATCATCGCTCCGGGGCCATGGGCGTGACGCCCACGGAATCGCCCGCCCGCGCGCCCAGCGCGGCCGCGGCCGCGGCGGGCAGCCGGACCGTCGCGCCATCGACCGCGCACGTGCTTCGGATCGCCCGGAACCCGAGCCCGCGATCCGCCGCACAGCTCACGAACGCCGCGGTGCCGTTCGTCGGCTCGCCTTCGGCGAGGCGCATGGGTCGAGTCGCCCGCACGAGCGGGATCGAGTCCACCTCGGCCTCGAGGTACGGGCCACCGTCGAACGGATCGCACCGGTCGCGGTACGTGAAACCCTGCTTCTCGAGCATCGCCTTCGCCGGGCGCGTCTCCTCGCCCACCTTGCCCACCAGGTTGCGGGCCTCCGCGGGCAGCGTGCTCAGGTAGATCTCCTCCTTCGGCAGGAGGCTGAGCATGAACTCCTTGCTGTGCTGGCAGAAGGCGTCCGCCTCGGTGTAGCTCAGGTTGATGAAGCGCCGCCCGAAGAACTCCCAGAACAGGGTGTTGCTGTCGGGCGTGAGCGGCCCCATGAGCTCCGCGATGATGTGCGGCTGGAAGTGCGCGCGGTGCAGTCCCAGGAAGTGGAAGCGCACGAGCGAGAGCAGGGAGCCCAGCCGTTCGCGGTGACCGCGGTAGCCGGGTGCCAGGATCAACCCGCCCAGCTCGCTCGGCCCGCTCTCGTCGGTGCTGACCTGGATGGTGGTGTGCATGGCACCCGTGTTCAGGTCGCGGCTGAAGTGCTCGCGACGGCGGACGCGCAACGAGATGTGCGGCCATCCCGGCCACCCCATCCGGCAGATCAGCGAGCTCGTGCCGATCACGCCGCCGGTCTGCGTGTCCTCCAGGACGAACATGAACTGGCGCTCGCGCTCGTCGGCCACCTCGCCCGCGAAGCTCCGTCGGCTGCGCGCGATCTTCGCGGCGATGATGTCCGGATCGGCCGGCAGGTTGATGAAGTGCACCATGCGCGCCAGCTTGAGCAGCGTGGCGGCATCGTCCGGCAGGGCCTGTCGGATGACGAACATCGGCCCTCCAGTATCGGCTCTTTTCAGGCCCCGGATGACTGTCCGAGAATCACGCGCCGCCCGCGTCGCACGACTTCGCCATGGCACGCTCCACGATCTCGAACACCGGCGCCCACTGCTCGGGCTGCATCACGCCCACCGGCGGCAGCATGCGCACGTGGTACGGCCCGTGCCCGCAGTAGAAGGCCATCACTCCCTCGGCAAAGAGCGTGTTCAGGAACCGCATGATGCGGTCCTTGTCGCCCCCGAACGGCGTCAGGCGGCACATGCCGCCGGTGCCGCCGACGAACGACCTGCTCTCGCGGCCGAAGGCGTCCTTCACCGCCGGGAACCACTCCGGGTGCCGCTCCACCAGGCGCCCCGCGTGCTCGCGGAACGCCGCGTGCAGGCGCGCGTTGCGGCCGTCGGGCCCGTAGTAGCCGCCGTCGCGCATCGTCCGCAGCGCCTCGCCGCCGACCGCGAACGCCGACGTGCTGGCGGTGAACGTGCCGCTGATGAGCCCCGGCTTCGGGTTCATGTCCGCGGTGTAGAGGCATGCGCACGCCTGGCTCATCTTCCCGATCGTCACCACGTCGACGTGGCCGCCGAGGTCGAGCGCCTCGAAGCAGAACATCCGCTCGGTGCGGCCGAAGGTCTGCACCTCGTCGTCCCACACCGGGATCTTCGCCGCACGGCACACCTCGATCAACGCCATGAAGAACTCGCGGGGCGCCACGTTGAACCCGCCCTCTCCCTGCACCAGCTCCATGACGAAGCAGGCGTGCTGCCCCGGGTACCGGTGCACGTACTGCTTCAGGTGCCAGACCGCCATCTCGATGGAGCGGTGCCCCAGCGCCGGGTCGTAGAACGGCATGTAGTCCACCAACGTCGACAGCGGGATGCCCTGCCGGTACGCGGCACTGTCGCCGATCTGCGTCATGGTGATCGAACGGCCCATGAAGCAGTCCTGGAAGGCGATCACGCGGGGTGCGCCGCCGGTCTTCTGCATGCAGATCTTGAGGGCGGCCTCGTTCACCATGCAGCCGGAGTTGCTCACGAAGCAGTGCGCGATGCCGCTGGTCCGGGCCGCCTCCTGCACGAGGAGCTCGGCGAACGCCACGCTGTCGGCGTTGCTGGTCAGGTTGCCCTGCATGCACAGGTCCGACAGGCCGGCCCGGACCGCGGCACGAAGCATGCGCGGATCACCGTGCCCGAACATGTGCACGCCGATCCCGTTGAGCATGTCCCACTTGACGCTGCCGTCGGCCAGCTGCACGAGCGGCCCGTTCCCGAGGCCCGTGCCGAGGTACGGCATGATCGGCCCGCGCCCGCGCACCGCGGCGGTCCGCGCCATGGCATCGGCGAAGGATTCGGCCATCGCGGGATCGGCGGGACGCGCGTCGGTGATCCCGGCCTGCGCGGCGGTCGCCGCCGCGACCAACGCGTCCACGTGGGCCTTGACGGCGGGATCGTCGGCGATCGGCGAGGGCAGCGCGCTGATGGGCGAGTGCATGGTCATGGCATGGTAGATCCGCCGCCCGCGGCGGTGCGCATGAGCACCAGCGCCACCAGCTGCGCCCGGTCCACCAGCCCGTCCAGGTCCACCCACTCGTCCGTGCGGTGCAGGTTGCCGCCGCGCACGCCGAGGGTGTCGAGGACGGGCAGCCCGGCCGCCTGCAGGTTGTTGCCGTCGCACACCCCGCCCGTGGCGATGAACGGCAGATCGCGGCCGAGGTCCAGGCTCGCGCGGCGGGCCAGTTCCGCCAGGCGCTCCACCGCCGGCGTCAACGGCTTGGCCGGCCGACCCAGCACTCGCTGCACGCGCACGCGAGGGACGTCGGCATCGCCGCCCAGGGCGAGCCCGTCGAGTGCCGACTCGATGGCGCGCTGTCCGGCATCGTCCCGGAACCGGTAGTTGCCCCACGCGGCCGCACGGTCGGGCACGGCATTGGTGACCGCCCCGCCCTGCAATGGTCCGACGTTGACGATCCGCCCCGCGGCGGCATCGCTCACGCGCTCGGCATCGAGCACTCGCTCGCACAGGACGCGCACCGCGCTCACGCCCTTGGCATGGTCGCGGCCCGCGTGCGCGGCGCGCCCGGTGCAATCGATGCGGAACTGGCCTGCCCCCATGCGCTCGACCACAAGCGAGTCGCCGTCGCCGGCGGGCTCGAACACGAACCCCGCCACGTGCCCGGGGGCCGCTTCGCGGAGCACGTCAGCCGATCCGAAGCTGCCGGTCTCCTCGTCCGGGGTGAGGACGAACGACCACGACAGCCCGACGCCCTCGGCCTGCAGCGCCGCGAGTGCCTCCAGCGCGATGACCAGGCCGCCCTTCATGTCCGCGGCCCCTGGCCCCGTGGCGCGCCCGCCCCCCAAGGACGAAAGCGACCGGAACGGCCCGTGCGGGTCATGCACCGTGTCGAAATGGCCGCAGAGGAGGAGCCGTGGCCCGGCGGCATCGCGCCTGGCGACCACCACGTCGCTTGCCGCCTCGGCGGCCTGCGCCCACGGCGGATCGATCCATGCCGGGCGCGGACGGCAGGGCCGATCGGTCACCTCCGCGCCAAGCTGCGTCAAGGCCTCGACGAGCGCGGCTCGCTGGCGCGCCAGGCCTTCGGCATGGCCGCGCCCGGTCGGAATGGCCACCCACTCCGCCAGGCGGTCCTCCATGCGCCGGCGCATCGCGGCGATGCGATCGCATACGGCGCGCTCCTTCGCCACGAGCCGCGACGGCCCGTGGCCACCGGCCGCGCGCCCATCGGCATCGTCCGCACCGATCACGACGCGCCTCCGCGCGGCCACGCGCCCAGGTCAAGCTTGCCCTCGAACACCTCGACGGCCGGGCCCGCCATGAGCACGCTGCGATCGCCGCCGTCCCATCGCAAATGCAGGTCACCGCCGGGCAAGTGCGCCACCACGGTGCCGCCGGTCCGCCCGGTCAGCACCCCCGCGACGCAGACGGCGCTTGCGCCGGTGCCGCAGGCCATGGTGGCGCCGCTGCCGCGCTCCCACGTGCGCACGCGCACCTCGGACGGCCCGAGCACGGCGACGAAGTGGACGTTGACGCGCTCCGGGAACCACGCGTGCCGTTCAATGAAGGGGCCCACCTGCTCGAGCGGCACGCGCGACGGGTCGCGGCACCAGAGCACGGCATGCGGGTTGCCCATCGAGACCAGCGTCAGAGCGGGCTCCAGCCCGGCATCGGCCTCCCATCCCGCGGGCGCGCCGGACGCGCGCCAGAAGTTGGCGTCGAGCGCGTGGTCGATCACGGCGGCGGCCGGCGAGACCCCGGGAATCGATGCCGGGATGCGCGCGCACGCCAGGATCGGAGGGCCCATGTCCACCGTCGCCTCATGGACGGTGCCGTCGTGCCCGCCGCGGCGCCAGGCCACCTCGAGCACGCCGCGCCGCGTCTCCACGCGAAGCGGGTTGCGATCCGAGATGCCCCGGTCCACCGCGAACTTGGCCACGCAGCGAATGCCGTTGCCGCACATCATGCCCTCGCTGCCGTCGGCATTGAACATGCGCATCCGCACGTCCGCGTCCACGCCCGGCGAGACCGGCTCGACCATGATGAGCCCGTCGCTGCCCACCCCGAAGTGCCGGTCACTGACCCATCGCGCCAGGGCCGGTGCATCGTCCACCGGGAACTGCGACCCGTCGACGTAGACGTAGTCGTTGCCCAGGCCGTGCATCTTGGCGAAGTCGACCGGGGAGTTCATGGGCGCCGGAAAGTCCCGAGGTCGATCACCAACGGGCCGTGCCGGTAGTAGTCGGCGTTCATGGTGTCGCGGCGGATGAAGGTGAAGACCAGGCAGTTGGCGCGGGTGGAGTTCGCGTAGGCGAAGTCCCCGAGATGCGGCCCCGCGTAGGCGCCGTTCTCGTATTCCTGCGCATGCAGGTGGAAGTGGAAGAGCGCCGTGTAGCCCTGGTCGAAGAGCTCCTGCGGGGCCTCGTACACGGTGTCGCTTCCGGTGATCCGCGGCCGGACCTCGATGACCCGCCAGGTGCCGTCGTCGTCGATGCGCACCACGCCGCCGTACTCGGAGCGCCGGTCCTGCTGGTCGCGGTCGGCAAGGTCGAAGAGCGTGGCGCGGACCTGCGGGTCATCGAGCATCCGCAGCGCCAGGCTCGACGCCACCAGGTCGACCCAGCGGACCTCGTCACGCTGCAGGCCGAGGGCCTCGGTGCGCTTCGGGCCGGTCTCGAATCCCCGGAAGTTGGCCGCGTACTTGGCGCCGTCGCGGGTCCGAAGCCGGGACATCAGGTCGTCGTACAGCTGCTCGGTGGTCATCCCCAGGAGTTCGGGCTGGTAGCGGTGCGCCGCCATCGCCACGGGAATGCCACGCAACTCGAACCGTCCCTTGCTCGCCTCCGGCACGGTGCGCAGCGCCTCGCCCGCCATGCGCCAGTACGCGGGCGACGCCGTCTGCCGCAGCTTCTCGAGCCAGAGCAGCTCCTCGCGGGTCTCGGGGAGGATGCCCAGGTCCTCGACCAGCTGCTTGATGTCGCGGAGCATCACGTCGTCCGGGCGCGTGGCGCTCTCCATCACCAGCTGCTTCAGCCGGTCGCGCTGGCCGATGCGCATCAGGAGCTCCCACGTGCGCTTGCGCAGGCTGGCCTGCCGGGTGGGATGCGCGTCGTTGAGCACCCCGAACAGCGCGTCGGCCACGCCGTCCGGTCCGTACAACGCCGCGAGCGCCGCGTACTCCGGCCGGCCCTCCTCGGTGGGGCCCCACGACGGGACCGCGCCGGCCCAGGAGTTGACCACCACCGTGGTCCAGTCGCGCATGCCCCTCCGCCCCACCTCTTCCATGATCCATCGGCGGAACTCAAGCGAGTCCATCCGCACGATGTTGGTCTCCATGGTCTCGCGGAGGTTCTTGGGGTCATCCACCAACAGGATCTCGAACGCCGCCTGGCGGGCCGCGAGCGAGTAGCCCGCCCCGAAGAGCATCCGCCGCACCACGGGCTTCACGTCGTCGGAAATGGGCCTCGGGCCGTCCGCGATCGCTCGCAAGGCGCCGATGTGCTGCTCGGCCACGCTCCGAGGGTTCTGCAGGACCGCCATCGGGTCCTGGGGCTTCGCGGTGCAACCGCCCAAGGCGACGGCGGACACGACGGCCAGCGCGATGGCGGCCGTGCGGGGTAGCGATCCATGCATGGATCGGAGTGTAGGAATGGCGGGTCAGCCCGAATCGGAGGCGGGGCGGATCTGCCCGGCGATCCCCGGTTGCGACTCGTCGACCTTGAGGATCTGGTCGGCCACCTCGCGGCGGTGCACGTCGACCTCGCGGGGGAACTCGAACGCGATGCGGACCCGGTCGCCCTTGATCGCCGCGATGCGGACGATGCCCAAGGGCGCGGCGGGGTTGCCGATCACGACTTCTTCCCCCTCGCGTCGAGTGATCACCAGCATCTCAAGAGCCTCCTGCCTGCGCCTCGCCGTCCAGGGCGACCGGTCTGCCAACCACCCGGTCTCGCGACCGATCCATGTGGCCTTGCGGCAGGGTGCGGCTTCCGAGCCGCGCGCGATGCAAGCGTAGCCAAGGTCATCGGGTGAGCTTCCGGCTGCGCGTTGAAGATTTGCCCCGCGCAAGGGCCCGAACGGGGGACAACGACTGGCGCCATGCCCGCGGCCCCATCATAACTA
>Ga0255182_1000425_pt1 | contig 29010 bp, 26 predicted proteins | sample Atl_UVDOM_RepA_8_FD_188420 | JGI IMG/M metagenome (GOLD analysis project Ga0255182, IMG submission 188420) | Freshwater microbial communities from Altamaha River, Georgia, United States - Atl_UVDOM_RepA_8d | ecosystem: Environmental > Aquatic > Freshwater > River | place: USA: Georgia...
TGATAGGAATTCTATCATATGTAGGTTTTACAGAATCCATAGGGTCTTTATATAAATATCCAGTAATTTTTGCTGTAGTTGAAAATACAGGCTCTGTGTATGGATTTTCTCTTTCTCCGTCTACATAATACATAATATACCCTGTATCGATATCTTTATAAGAATTATACTTACCATCATAAGAACCATACAAAGGACAGTAAATTTGGTCTAACTGCTGCGGTTCACTGTTTAAAGGAGGTCTATCCAATAACATTGGTGCACTACCTCTCATAGAGTTTATAAGTTTTGCATCATAACCTTTATAAACAGTTTTTTCCTCAAATTTTACAGGAACATAATCAGTCATTACTTTTCCTTGGAAAACAGATGGATTAATAGTATATGATTTTCTTCCGTCATCAACAGGTTGATTATTTACTCTAAAAATTGTAGAATCACCATAGGGTATACTATCAACGCAACAATTGGTGACTGACATATTTGAAGGAATAGAATTTAAATAATTACTTTGTTTTTTCATTCTTTATGTTATATTAACATAAAATTTATTGAAACACATGGATATGTTTATTATTTCTTTGATGGTCTACCACGTCCTTTCTTGGCTGGAGCAGGAGACTTCTTGGCTGGTGAAGGAGACTTCTTGGCTGGTGAAGGAGCCTTCTTAGCTGGTCTACCGCGTCTTTTCTTAGCTGGAGAAGCAACTGACGATGGCTTTACTGGACTAGGCGACTTCTTAGCTGGTGACTTCTTCTTAGCTGGTGACTTCTTCTTAGCTGGTGACTTCTTAGGAGAAAAGAAATCAAGAACTGCTTGAAGTGGAGATTTACTAGGAGAAGCCTTTTTAGATGGTTTTCTGCCTCGTTTCTTAGCTGGTGACTTACTTCTGGCTGGTGACTTACTTCTGGCTGGTGACTTACTTCTGGCTGGAGACTTACTTCTGGCTGGAGACTTACTTCTAGCTGGTGACCTAGATTTTACACATCTACCAGTTTCTGCACTTATCACTTTTCCTTCAGAACAAGCGCTAAGACATTTTCCTGATAAACCTCTGCGAACTTGTCCATCTGCGCATACTTTTACACATCTGCCAGAAACTGGGTTTCTGACCTTATCTCCTTTACATTTTTTAGGAGATCTTTTAGAAGATGGACGCTCTCCATTAATCAAGGAATGTTCTCCTGATAGTTCCAGTCTCTTTCCATTATGCAAATAATAATGAGAACCATCTTTGCGAACATAGACTTTGTGTGTGGAAACACCACCACCTGCTTTTTTGATTTGAACATACATGTCTGACATTTTATTTATAGAAATAAAATTTGTTTTTATTTATTCTTTTATTTTGCAATATATCATTAGTTTACTAGAAAAATCAATAGAAGTCATGACTACTGTTCTGCAACAATATCTTTTTATTCCCAAATCAGATAAAACTTTTCCAGAATCCTCAGTTTCACTTCTTCTCTGAAATTCATCGTATATAGGCTGTATAATTACTTTTCCGCATGTAAAACATCTAACTGGACACAACATTATTCTGAACTTATATGGATAATAGTATATTAATTCATTTTATTCTGCTATTAGTTCTGTCTTAAAACAGAGTGCGTTAAGTTCTTGAATAAGTAGCTTACTTGCATAAGAAGTACTTACTCTTGATACAAGTGTCTCTTCGCAAGCTTTACAAAAGCCATCTTTTACAGAGAAATTATGACATTTATCACATACACTGATTTCGAACGGGTCAGAATATTTACACATTCTTTCATGTAAAAACCAAGATGTACCATGCGCAGCCAAAGCATGAGCTTCCATTTCACCTATTCTATGACCGCCACCCTTTGAACGACCAGACATTGGCTGTCTAAACATGGTATTCATAGGACCTCTTGCTCTTGCATGATATTTTTCTGATACTAAATGTTTCAATCTCTGATAATATGTAGGTCCTATAAAAACACGAACATCTAGAGGTTCTCCTGTAATACCACTGAACATTTGTTCTGTTCCGGTTCTTTCAAAACCATATTTTCCGAGCATATCACATATTCTTTCGGCTGAATTTTGGCTCCATTCTCCAAAAACAGTCGCATCCCCAAATTGACCAGACATGGCACATGCTTTTCCCATGACAGTTTCCATCAACTGATTTAATGTCATTCTACTGGGTATAGCATGTGGATTTAGAAAAATATCAGGAACTATACCATCTGAAGTAAAAGGCATATCGTACGAAGGTACTATATCTCCCAATGTACCTTTCTGTGCTGCTCTAGAGACAAACTTGTCACCAATTTCTGGTATCTTTTTTGTTCTGATTTTTACTTTAACCAACAAATGTCCATTTGGAAGTTTATTTTTTATAACTTTATCTATATATCCTTCTTCACCTTTTTTAATCACTAAACTACAGTCTTCTATTTTTTCAGTTCCATCCTTGTTTGTTATAACGACCATTTTGCCAATTATTACATCTCCTGTTTCTACATATACTTCTTGTTTAGTTATAGGATGCCTACTAAGAATTACCCCATCTTGCCCCAAAAGTCCATAATTAGCATCTTTCATTCTCTTATTTACAGGAGGATTGCCTATTTTGAAACTTACATAAACATCATCTTTCTTTTCAGTTTCTACATGTGTTCTATATGTATCAGCTATAAAAAGACCTCGCTCAATAGCTTCCTTTTTCACTAGAATACAATCTTCCTGATTTTTACCTCCATGACACAAAATTGCTACAATAGCATTAATTCCTGTTGGCATCTCATTGAAACCCATAATTCTTGCTTGTTCTGTACTGACTAGGGGTTTTTGAGGATAATGTAGAACATTTACCATTGTATCTGTTCTATGAGCATGAGCTAGAGAAAACATACTCATAGCTTGTTTACCCATTGCTGCTATATAACATATACGAGGAGATGGAGAATGTTCAGGGAATGGTATGATAGCAGCCATTATACTCATCATCATAGAGGGTGATATTTCACAGTAATCATTTCTATATTTTTTAAGTTCAGATTGGTCAAAAGCAATAATTGCATTGTTTGTTTCCCAATTATCTATATATTTTATCTTACCTGATGCGACAAGATTATTCCAATTTGACCCATCTTCCATATTTAAGGTTATTTCTGAATCTTTTACCTCAAAAACAGGTCTTATCAATCTACCCTCATCGCACCATATATGTACTTCATCATCTGTTGCATTATAGCTAATTGATACATCAAGGGGTAAAACACCATATTCTCTTTGTCTTCTTAGCTCATTTATTACAGAAGTAGAATTTATACAGAAACCAATCAATGCTCCATTTACAAAAACTTTTGTTTCTTCTGAATTTTCTTTAAAGTCAGACAAAAGAGTCATTCCGTCACAAATTTCAACAACATTTTTGACAATAGTAGTAGGCGCTCTTTCAGAGACATTTGTCATTAATGTCAAATTTAATACAACACCAACTGCTTCACCTTCAGGAGTTTCCCAAGGACAAACAAACATTATACTTGAAGGGTTTATTTGTCTCACTTTTGATGTTTTAACCTCTTTACCAACAGTTAATGAAAATCGTCTGAGATGTGACAGTGTTCCACCATATGAAAGTCTTGATAAAATTTGTGAAACACCAACTTTCATGTATGAACCTGCCTGTACACCCCAGTCCCCTGTACCGAAACATTTTGAAAATCCATTCGTTATTATTTTTGACCTAGAAACAAGAGAAAGAATCTCGGGATTTTGTTTTTTTGTTTGAATCTGTGTAACTATAGAGTCTGTGTATTTCTTGAATAATTGTCTGAATAGATCAGCCATCAAGGTACCTGCAGATTCGAGTCTTTTATTCATATAATTATCTCTATCATCTTGCGACCTCATTCCGATATGTGTAGATATCAGACGATTGACCATGTGTCCAAGCATATATCCTTTTTCTCTTGCTGTAGATGTTACACCAAGATGAGGAAATAACTCAGATGATAGAATTTTTTCAGCATGTGAAGCTCGTTCAGACTCTTTAATGACATGAATTGAACCTCTACCTATTATTTTAAGGGCTTCTTCACTATTTTCAGCTATATAAAAATCCCTTATAATCAGTTTTAAGTATTTCAGTCCTTTTTGAGAAGATATACCAATCATATTTATTACATCCTTTTCTGTAAAATCATATGCCTTGAAAACTACACCCATAGGTACTGTAGTTTTTATATATGGCAGAGAAAAGTGTAAACTTCTCTCATCTTTTCCAATCATTGCCTTTACCTGTACTGAATGCCCAGTTTCTTCTGACATTGACCTAATTTCTGCTACATGTAACCATTTCTTGTTATTCTGAGGAAAAACAAATACAACATTATAAGTATCTCTACATTGTCCTACAAGAACTCTTTCTTTACCATTAATTATAAAATATCCACCTTGGTCATATTCACATTCATATGCTAATTCCATACGTTCTCTTGGTGTCATTGTACTTAGATAACATTTTGCTGACCGAAGCATGATTGGTATACGACCAATCTCTATTCTTCTATGTTCTTGTATTATAGGTTGTGTATCTTGTTTTTCTATGACACATTTCACATCTACATATATAGGGGAATCATAAGTCAAGTCTCTTGTTCTTGATTCATATGGGTATATCTTTTTTAATTTTCTGTCAGATTCAATAACTGTAGGCATAGGAACATAAACATTACTAAATGAAACAGTCACAACACGACCTTCTACTGAAATTACTAGTTCAGGGTCATCTGTTATTAATCTAGGTAATGTTCTTAGTATAAATGTATTAAATGACGATATTTGATGATAGGCAAAGCCATATTCTCTGAAATAATCAGCCATTATCTCTTTTATTCTCTTATCAGAAATTTTACTCATTGGAAGGGTTATAAAATGAGTATTTTAAAATAAAATATTCATTTTATTAGAAATATGTCAAGAATTGAAGTCTATACTGATGGGTCGTGTTTAAAAAATCCGAATGGTCCATCTGGCTGGGCATTTATTATAAATGACTCAAGTAAAATGATACTATGTTCAGGTGGTGAAAGGTCCAGTACAAATAATAGAATGGAAATAACAGCTGTTATAGAAGCTCTTAAGTTCTGTGATTCTAATAAAAAGTATATCATATGTACAGACAGTGAGTATGTAATAAAATGTGCAACAGGAGTTTGGGCTCAAAAAGCTAACAATGATTTATGGGTTCTTTTATCTAAAGAAATGGCTCGCATAAATCTAGAGTGGAAATGGGTAAAGGCTCACTCTGGTATTGCTCTGAATGAAAAAGTAGATATGTTGGCAAAATCAGAAGCAAAAAAATTTTAACATATGTATAATTTATACATATTAAATATCAGAATAATAATGCATTCTATTTGCATATGCTTTGATATGATGATAGCAAAACATAAAAGTAAAGCCAGAATGTTCATCTTGTGATACTAGATAGTATTTATCTATTTTATGTTGTATATCATTCTCATCGTCAATCTTAATATTTTTTATGTATGACCAACCCAAGTTACATACTGATAAATACATATGATGTACTATTTTCTGTGTATATGTATCATCAAAAGGCCAGTCTTCATAATTCATTGCTGGTAAACAGACTTTTTTTGACTTTTGTATCATATCTGGTAAAACATGAATAGAAAAGTATGTCTTATATATCATTTCTCCAATATCAAAACACACTACAGTATTTAGCCATTTATTAACTACCTTTTGTCTCTGGTTGTATATATTTACTAGTTCATTAACATTCATTTTCTTGTTATTTAGTACTTTCGCACTCTAAAAATATCATTTTTATTAGAATCAGATTTTAGTTAATATGTTAGTATGGAAATCGAATACATTTACCCTGACTAATTTTGATACTCATGTATTATATACATGAAATGATTTTGACAACTCTTTATCTTCATAATAAATCTTGACAATTTTTACAAGTCAAAATATATTCATTAGGTGCATCACATCCCATACAGTATTCATAGATTGGTTCACCATCTTCATCAAGCTCATATTCTTCATATACTGCGTTTTTTATAAAAGTATTTTTTGATACAACAATAATTGTATTAAAAGCTCTAAAATATATAGGAAAATCTGATATTTTCTGTAATGCACGTTGTTCTTCTAGCATTTTCTGCTCAGATATAGAGAATTCTGATATAGCCCATTTAAATAGATTATATATCTGGTTATTTTCTTCACTAACGATATCATTCTTTTCTACATGGCTGAAACTATCAATCTTTTTACACAAAAATTCCCATTCTCGTCTATATTCTTTCATATCGTAACTAGAAATATGCAAGGACTTTCTGTTATCTTGATACCATAATGCCAACTTTTTGATATGAGCATGTCTAGTCTCTATTGTTGGTGCTTTTGAGTATCTTTTTATGTACTTTTTTAAAGCTTTAAAATTTTCGAGCCATATTCTTATTTCAAAACTCATATCATCAAACTCTGAATTATGCTCCTCATAAGTAAGGTCTGAAATTGTTGGTATTTCAAGATACTTTCTATATCTCTTAATAAACTTATTCACTTTATACATCTCATTAGTATTTAGACACTGAATATATTCTGGAACAAGTCCAGTTGTAGGTAAGGAGCATATATATCTAGATAAAACTTTGAAGAGTTTTTCATTTATTTCGCAAGCATGCATTGTCTGATTGACAGGGCGAAATTTGTTCATATTAATAAATTTTTCGACTTTTGATATAGTATTTTTGACAGACATAGTTAGACGATTGATTTTCCTAATATTTTTGAGGCAAAATTCAATTTTTTCTGTCAAATACACCCATTCCCATTATTTATCATACAATATTAACAGTACCTGTGCTAAGATTTGACATAATAACCATGGAATTAGACTGCTATCTCATATATCTGATATAAATAGATGTTCATAAAATATAAATATGATACCTCTACATATTCAACAAGTTATCAATAGAATGAAGGCGCCTAAAATATCTGCTATTGATAATATTCATACAGATATAGACAAACTGTTAGTTCTGAATAATAACAATACTTGTTATATAGATTCTCACAATTTTTCTATGCGCCTGAAAGAAATATACGATATTTTGGAAAAAACAGAAAATTCTATAGAGATTATTAAAATAGCAGACTTTTTGGCTGATAAATTATATGGTATGTTTTTATTCAACAAACAAAAACAGACAATTTTGATAAATAAATTATCCAATGCCATTTATACAGAAAATACAGAGAATTATTCTATTATACGTCCCATGTTTCTATTATTTAGAGACAACAAAGTTGTTTACTCTACTTGTATGAACCTTTTTGACAGAAATATAGATACATCTGTGTTTAATATCGATTTACTATTAAACATCTATAAATTTTTGATATATCGAGCAGATATAGATATCTTTTCACAGACTGTTATAGAGAAATACTCTAAAGCTGCTCTTAAAAAGTCGCAAGAATTATTTGAGGATGAAAATATATCTCTGTTTGCAAAGATGGAAATAGCGGACATAATGCTATTGAATGGTTATACAGATGTCGGAAATAGAATGCTGGATATAATCAGAGAAAGAGAGAATATAATACTGACACAAAGACGTTATGAAATTATACCTCCACTTGGAGCTGATTTACTCTTAATATCTGGACATAACGTAACAACAATATATCAGGATACACAAAATGTACATAATAATGATATAAATAACTCTATTTTGAATGTATCTGTAAATTTGCTACAGATTTCTAAGCCAGAAAATTATGATATTGAGTCTATAGTAAAAGAACTGTCAAAATATGAGGCTGATACAAAGAAACTTGAAACTATAAAAGATACTTTATGTAAACTTTATATAAATACATCTCGTTTTACTCTGAAAGAGAATAGTTTTTCTTTGCACGATGTATTTGCTTCTTTATGGACCTATATTCTTTCTCACAAACATAGGGAAGAGTTAATCTTAAGGCTAATAGAAGAATTACTGGAAATGTCAGAATATTGCTCTACAGGCTATCTTTCTAGACTAATAAATGTTATTCAAGGATTTACGGACGACGAGTCTCTTCAAGTAAAAATATTAGAAAAGACTCGTATTAAAGCTGTGATATTTAATATTCTTGACAAATATTTTATGAATCGTATGGATTCTCCAGATATATTTGATATAAGAAATTTGTTCTCGTTTCTCGATATGGTAAAATCAGCAATAAATGAAAATATATCAGACTTATACAAGGAAAATGGAAATATAGGTGAATATATAATAGACGCTGTCAAAAACTATACAAAATTTAATGCATGGTATTTGGATGAGAAAGAAAATATAGATTTTAGCCAGTAATTTAACAGTTATGTATATTTATACATAATTATTGGAGACATAATTAAATTTACCTAGTGCATGTATCACCTGTACAGAACAACTCTCCTTGAGGTGTACTTTGACTAATATTTTGGTAAGAAGGCAAACAGTATGAATTCTTGAGTATTTCATACTCTTCAGCTGTTATTGGTTCATATGGTGCTTGAGCATATCCATGACCAGAATGAGGTAACATGGAAACAGACTTTAATGTAGGAATATACATTGCTAATAGTTTTTCTACATCATTACCATCCTTTTTCTTGTCAAAATATATGGTATTATGAGAGATTATATTATTTGCTAGATAAGAATGTGTGTCACTGACTGATATATCAAAAGTCTCTATTTCTTCAGAAAGATACTGTGTTTTTATCACTCTCATAAACAGAAGAGTCGAGTCAAGTCTTACATCGACATTTACAGTCTTTGTGTCTTCCAATAGTATATTCATGTCGGAATTTTTAAACCCACTAAAATGATTAACGAGTACTTCTGAGTCTTTTTCAGATTGTAAACCAATGATTTTAGAAAATCTGTATGCTGAGTTATACATGAGAGAGTATGAAAACATGTTGGATACTTCAACATTATTATCCTTTTTAATTTTAACAGAAAAAACAGAAAGTTTATCAATCTTTCCAAGAATACCAAAGTTTCCTAGAAGAATATCGAGTTGATACAGCTTTTCTTCTGACAAAGAGATAATCTTGATTCCATTTGTGTCTATACTTGCATATCTAGTTAAACCTTGAATAAATGATATTACAATTTCTTTTGAACCCATCATAATAATGTCTGGAATCTTTGTTGGTAATCCTAGCCAAACTACAAAGTCTCTAATTTCTTGATTTTTTATAGTGACAATGTTATTTTCGATAAAACATTCAATACCAAAAAGTGACTCTGTTAATTTACAGATATTTTGAGCTTCTTTCTCATTAATTTCATCCAAAACTATAGTATCATCTAGTATCATAACTTTAATATTCATCAGACATCCTAACCAATATGGTAATTTAGGTGTAAATGTATATTTTCCATTAGAATATTTTTTCAGACTATTTATAATGTTTATTGTAGCATTAGTTTGTGTAGGCCATTTATCTACACCAATTCTTGTTGCTACCCAGTCATTTATATTGATATCTTTGAGTTTTTTCCATACATAATCATCAGTATCAGAAGAATATACTCGAATCTTATGATTTTCTGTACCTCTGATAGATTTTCCTGATGCTAGGGTTATTTTTATAGTACTAGATTTACCATTCACATAATAATGTGTAGATTCCTCAAAAGTTCCCTTTTCATTTATCACATTTAGATTATGAGGATGAAATCCCTTATCTTTCTCTGAACAAAGGTTATCTATTCTGACAAATCCGAGGTCTGTGTGAACATAATGGTCTTTTGTCAGACAGCAACTGACCATATTATCTGACCAACATCTTTGAAGTGTTGAGTTTAGAGTAAATTGTTCCCATGGAGAAACATTCTCACAAGCTCTGACATTACCATGGTCTATTGCAAATGAAAAGACTAGAGTATTGTCCGAGTATGTATCTTTCTCACATTTAACACCAGATGATTTCAATATGTCAACAAGATGAGAATTATCAGCTACACGAACTCTTCTGATAGCATATCTTGATATAGGATAATGCATTCCTGCTGTTGCACCAGCTAATAGAGAAATAGAACCACTTGGTTTTATTGTAGTTACTCTAATAGAAGCTGGAACTCCTGCTAATTCGGCTAGTTTCTTGTTTATATTTCTTACAATTCCATATCCTTTTCTGAGAATTTTAGTCATACGAGTATAGTTCATGTGTCCCCAATTTTCATTATGCTCATCTACCCATTGAGCTATACCTGAAATACTTACACCTATTCTTCTATTTTTTGAAATGATAGCATTAGTCTCAGGTCTGTGCGTTGGTAATAATGAGACGGTTGATGCATAAAATGTACCGAATTCAAGAGCTTTATAGAAATTTTGCTCATCCTTACATCTTGTTGGAAATATCTCACTTAAATTGCATAATTCATAGGAACAAAGCGGAATTTCCGAGCATTGATAAGTATACAGGCCGATAAGCCGAATTTGACTCGGACTGTATTTTGTCACTATAGCTACTGTATGGTTCTCATCAACTGTTAAATCATACACTGTATGCAGACCTTCAAGCTCTTCAATATAGTCAACTTGATGATTATACTCATCTACCATTTCAAGAAACTGTTTCCAACCACTAGCAATCCAAGGATTATCAGTCTTTGCATTAAATCGATAAGAGATTCCATTCGTTTTACATGCTGCTTCCCAATCTTTCTTGTATACTAAATCAGGATGACCTTTTTCCTGAACAAGGTCAAGATAGACAGCAGCTTGTTTCTGAAAGTTTATCTCAGCCTTAGATTCAAATGTCTTCTTTTGTCCGATTCTTCTGCTTTGTATAGATTCTTTCTTTGTATTTGCACAAGATGTAGAACAGAATGGTTGTTCTCTATGACCCCAGTCTACGTCTATTTCCCTTTTACACGACTCATTTTCACATATTCTATGAATTATTATTCTTGTATCAAGACGAGTATAGTTTAATCCAGTAGCAATAGCGATTTCTTCTTGTTTGTCTGTTTTCTCAACATCCAACTTGTATTTTGTCTTAGTCATAATTTGTCTGGACCTTTCTCTCAACTCATCAGTTTGGGCATCTTTCAATTTCTGTATATATTCAGGGTCATTGCATCTTTCAACAGCTTTTGCCGAAATCTTCTGCTTGGTAGACTCAGTATGTGTTTTTCCATGCATTGGATTGTTTGTTCCTGTTAATTCTTGTCCATGATGTCTCATATGTTCTTCGAATGTAGTTACTTCCAGATTATCGGGTGAGTTGTTACTCTTATTCTCATCCTTGTGATGAATAACAACACCATTAACTTCACAACATCCTTTCATTTTCTCATTTTCATTATATAGCTCCTTAAATTTATCTGGATAACAGAACTTGGCTATCAAACGATGTTCAACTTCTGTTTTATTACCCTTAGTATTTACACGGACATATCCATCGGTATATTTTTCTTTCTTAAATTGTGGTATCGAATCACCTTTCTTAAGGTCTTTAGTCCTAACATTTCTTCCATCATTTAGAAAGAACTCGTGGTTTTCAGTAACATCCAGATGCTGGTCTTTATGAGGTGCCTTAAAGTGTATTCTGTATAACTTTTTATCAACACCTGTGATTCTTGGACGTCTTCCCCATTTGATACTTACTTCACCATCTATAGGATTCATAGAATAAACAGGAATATCCTTACCTTCTTCAGCCAATTGCTTAATTGTTACACAATTTCTTCCATCAGCAACTGCTACCAAAGTATCACCGCTGAAACAAGGATTAACCAGAGAAGCGTCGTCATGCATAGGTTTTCCATATCGACCATATTTCTGAATATTATAGAGATTTATGATACCCGGCTCTCCATTGTCTCTGATTCTTGAAGCAATTTTGGGTATAAAGCTAAAGTCATTAAAATCCTGTTCACCTCCAAGAACTACAGAATTATTACTCATCCATCCAATATCTGATCTTTCTGGGTTCATTTCATAGTTCTTGAGATTTAAGAAAGTCTCATCTGAAACACCGCCAATAGCAATCTGAGCAGAACGACGAACATTACCAGCTACTACGCATGCACCTATAGCATTAAAAACATCACTGATGAATCGAGTATGATTATAAGGCTTGTCAACATCTATTTCTGTTTCTACCCACTCAGACGAACCAGATTCTGTTTTAACCTCTTTCCATGTTTTTGACTTAGCCTGAAGTCTTCCCAAACAAAAGGCATCCAAATAAGACTCTATCCTAGTATGAAGTTTTTGTAGAGGCTCAGGACCGCTTGAAACACCGCCAAATCCTTTTATAGGTAATCCACTTTTTCTTACTTTAGAATAATCAAAGATTGGAAATAGTCGTTTTCCATACATTGGACTATCGATATACGATGTCATGAGATATATCAGGCTGTCTACCCAACCTTCTCTAGAATCCTCAATAACAACAGTATGATTATTACTCTTGTCAGGAATTGTAGCAAAACCTCTCCAATTAGTATTAAATCCCACGCCAACCCCGTTCATAAGAGCATCCATAGTCCATTCAGCAGCATGAACAATATCATCTGTTGTATCTACAGCGCCGCAATTATTCAGAGCCATACTACCTCTTTCTAGTACAAAGTCTGTTCCCATCATCCATAAACCTCTACCCGGTGGTAGCCATTCCATATTAAACATAGATAGTGACATTTCTAGAGCAAATTCTTGCCATTCTTGGTCTACCCATCTAAGATTATTAATTAAATAGTGATTTTTTCTAATAGAGATTACTCCTTCTATGACACGGATAACTACATCAGCCCAATTTTCACCATTTCTTGAATAAGTTCTCTGAAAGACAAATTCACCCAGACCATTAAACCCAAAATTAGGAGTTAATGACCTGATATAATTTTTAGTATTTTCGGATAGTACGAATCTTTCAGAGAAAGTAAATATTTTACGAGAATTCTGCAACATGCTTATTTTATTAAAGAATTCCATCTTTTATAACAATATTCATTTTAAATTAATTGATATAACTAAAATGATTACGGCTTGCTTAAGACCCTCGTACAAACAGGACAAAAAATATACAGTGACAGTAATTTTAGAGGATGGAACTAAGAAAACTATACATTTTGGCTCAGCTGGTATGAGTGACTATACTATTCACAAAGATTACGAACGAATGAAAAGATACGAAAACAGACATAAAGCAAGAGAAGACTGGACAATTTCAGGTATTACGTCTGCTGGTTTTTGGGCTAAGTGGATTCTCTGGAATAAACCTGATTTTACGGAATCTGTAAAATCCACAAGTAAAAAATTTCATATAAGAATAATCTTTTCCGATACAGAATAAATGACAGACCTTGAGTATCTATCTGATGAATTTTTAATAAAGTCGCTGAAAGAATATAAAGCTTCACTGGGGCTTAATACTAATGTAAACATTAATGACAGAGAATTACTGACAAATTTCATGAATTCTAGTTATTCTAAAAAATATCCATACTATTGCTGTGCTCATCCAGAAAGATTGAGTAATAATATTATAGGAAAACTTTGTAACTTAACCTCATATGAAACAGACAATGTCAATACTACTGATAATTGTCAGATGTATATGGAAAATTACTGTAAATTAAACAATGACCCAGAATGTTCTTGTATGGATTCGTATGAGATAAAGAATCCTCTTCAGCGTTCTCTATACAATTTCTTGCAAAAATCTGATATTTCTTCTGATGTTCGAAAAAGATGTATATCTACGGAATGTATAAATAAAGGATGGATTCCTCAAAAAGACAGAAGTGTTAATGTATGTCCTGCGTTATGCGGAAATATACTTGGTGCTTCTGCTAATAAAGGTATAATACATATAGATGACATAAATATGACAGTAAAATGTGACCCGTCAAGTTATGACCCCGTAATTTTAATAAAAGACGACCCCAATACAAAGCCTGACAGTAAACCTGATACTAAGCCTGACAGTAACCCTGACACTAAACCTGATACAAAGCCTGACAGTAACCCTGACACTAAACCTGATACAAAGCCTGACAGTAACCCTGACACTAAACCTGATACCAGTTCTTACAAAAATATCATAATAATTATTTCAGTATCTTTATTTCTGATTATTTTATTGATATTTTTGTTTTTCCTTTTTAGAGATAATACTTCTGCTAAAAAATCTTCTCAATAATTTATGTATGACTATACATAAATATTATGGTTATATTAAATTGAATTTTTACTAGACATATAACATCTTACAGTAAATAATGAGAGTTTGTATATGTGGCGATAGAAATTATACTTGTATAGAAAATATAGAGAAAGAAATTCTGTTATTAAAAGAAAAATATAATGATAATTTACTGATTATAACAGGAAAATGTCAGGGTGTTGATAATTTAGCAGAAAGAGTATCAATCAAACATAATATAAAACATATAGAATATCCGGCTGACTGGAAAAAATATGGAAAGGCTGCTGGTCCTATCAGAAATAAACAAATGATACAAGAAGGAAAGCCTGAACTTGTCATAGCGTTTCACAATAATATCAAACATTCAAAAGGAACAAAGAATATGGTTAATCAATGTTTGGCTGAAAATATAGAGGTAATACTTATTGAAGAGAAATAGTCGATATCTTTGATATATGTTAAGGTAAATAAAATCATTCATTTTCATACTTTTGCCCTGTATAAAATGAGCCAAATTTGGTACTCGAAAATCATTTCATGTATAGGTATACATGACAACTTTTTTATTCTATTTTTTAGTCATTTTTACTTCAGGAAGTGAACATATACAACCATACTCCATATTTACTATATATTCAATAAAATCATAGAAATTTTTTGAAAGAGTATTTTTTAGTGTATGCTGTAAAGTATCAGCGTTTTTAAATTCACCTCTCTTTATCGATTTTCTCATATTTTCGATATTTTGTATATCATTATGCGTTATATTACCTAAACTCTTCAGCTTTTGTATAGCGGTATTGACACTATCTTCTATAATATCAGGTTCTCCATTTTCGATACATGTTTTACAGTATTCACCAGCTGAACAATTAAGACATACAGGATGAAAACAAGAGTAACATAAAATATTAGTGACCTCTGTCATACAAACTTGACATTTATCCATGTTTATTTATTATGTTTATAATTTTCGTGTAGTAATAAAATAAAATTCTAATCTTAATTTCCATACTTTTGCCCTGTGTAAAATCAGCCAATTTTGGTACTCAAAATTCCTTTCATGTATAGGTATACATGACAACTTTTTCAATTATAGATTTTCTGTATATTTCTAGTCATTGAGACGTTTGAGGTTTTCTCTTTACCAAAAACTGTGTCACTTTCTGATTTTTTGTATCATCAGAACCACTAAGGTCCGAAATAGAAAGAGATGGTTTTCTATGATGTTTTTTAGCTTCTTCTTCTGTTGGCAGAGGTAAAACAGATACGATAGTTTGTTGTGGTGTTGTTTCTATAACAGGAACTAGTGTAGATGCCGTCTGATTATTTTCTGTTTGTAAATTATTTTCTGGTGATATAGTTTCAATACGAGTATCTTTTTGAGAAAAACTATTAAGTTTTGGTTCCATGCCAAATCGTCGTGCTACATCTTCGAGTGTATGACTTGGAGTGATATCTTTGCATAAATCATCATATTTAGAAGGTCTTCTTTTATGTCCGCCTTTTCTTTCAGAAATTGTTGGAGAAGTTGAAGAAGATGCTTGTGGCTGTGTTTGTTGCGGTTTTTGAGATTCTATATCTTTAGTACCACTTGTAACAGCTAAAGCAGCGTTATTTGCTTTTACTATAGTTTCAGTTCTTCTTGGAGTAAAATTAGTATTAAAAATTGTCATCATTGAAGACATAATTTCTCTTTGTTGTACAGCACTTAAAGTACTTTCTCTCTCTATTTCTAGAAAATTACCTATACGACATTTTCGTATACCTTTTATAAAAATTACAAGTGCTGATATTATACTCAATATCAAAGCACTTAATGTTGCTGGGTCCATGTTCATTTTCATTTATTTTAATAACAGTATGCTATAAGACAAGCTTTATATATAGTTCTTTTTGAACTTTTTAATATATGTGAAATTTCATGTTTACCACCTTTTGAAAGAGACTCTATGTCTTCATTAAATTCTCTCACAGTGGCAATTTCTCCATCTTTATGTATGTATTTCATAGTATATTCCATATCTGTGATTGGGTCTCCTTCCATATTTAGAATTGACTCATAAATAGGACCGTCTTCATCAAAATCTACAGGTTTTTCAAGAACTATTGTTTTTGGATGAAAATTACAGTTAGTCATAGAGCGAGGTCCAGTCCATGGATGTTTCACATCATCATCTTGTTTCATTCCATATCCTGCTATATTAGAAGTTGTTATATAATCACCTCTTTTTATTGGACCATTTATATCTGTTACCCAAACAGACCCAGTTCCGTGACCTGAATGTACAAATACTCTGTTTAAATCATCTTCTTGTGGATGTTCACTCTCTATATTTCCGATAGAAAGTCGTCTCGAATAATTTTCACAACCAACAAGAATACCCATAACTGTAGGGTCTTTTGCTTTTTTAGATATTTCTATAGCAGGTAGAGCTAAATTTTTACTAGGAACTTGGCTCATATCAAAATTGTATATACGTGGTGTTGCGGAAACAAACATTCCGATACAATCGTCGACATTTATAGGTTGAATCATAAAATATCTATCATATCTTAAATTTGTAGATAAATTTATATTATTTGTTAGTCGTACTCTAACAATATCATCATTTTTTATCACTAATTCACCTTCTTCTCCAACTTCAAGAGACCAATCTCCAATCGAAAGTCTTTCAACGTTTTGTATCACACCGCCTTCCATCATGTCTATACTACCTTGAACGACCAAACCTTTCATATGAAATGTTGTATTATAGTTTGTCGTCATTTATAGATTGCTATTAAAAAATTTAACTGTTAGCTAAAACAGTTATAGTTCCACTAGTGCCTTTATAAGTAAGTTTTCCAGTCGAAATATCCATATAAATGACTCCTTTCTGATTATCGTTAGATGGTTCTGTTGCCGATATTAAATTTACTTTTGTTGTTGATATAGTATTTACTGATAATGTTCTGATAAATAGACTATTAAGTTCACTATGTATTTTAAATCCACTCATTTTCTTATTTCTTACTGAGAAGATTTTTTTATATAATTTTAACCATCATTTGTATGTTCATTTCATAGTAAGAGTTAGGTTCAAAAGGGTAACTGTTTGCTGTCAGTTTACCAGGTTCTAAAGAAATATTTATGAGTGAAGCTGTGTCTTGATTTTTTGTAGCAAAAATTGTGACTTCACACTTATCGAAATTTTCTTTTAACTCAGGTATATTAAAAATTAACTGACTCACAGGTAATGGTCCTGTTTTAAAGTCAATCTCTGCTATTAAATATCCGATACAGATACTTTTCATAAAACTAACGTTTTTTTTATATATACTTTCAGTAAGGTCACAATTTATCTTGGACATAGATATCCATACATTTTCGCGCATTTCTTTTATATTGGTTATAATAAAAAATGGATGTAAGTAAAAAAGGAAATGGTAAAATAAGTATACCTGGTGATTTAACAGTTGTTAATGAAGTTCTTGCAAAATCGCTAAAAATTTCAGATAATGCCATGTTTGAAGGAGACGTTGTTGTCAAAGGTAAATTGATTTCTCTGTTAGAACCAGAAGTAAAAGAAGAGAAGAAGTATGAGAATATTTTTTATCTCGGAGAACCAGACAAGAACGGAACTTGGAGACTGATCTCTGAACAAGAAACAGGAATGCTTCATATAGAGAAAAGAGAAGAGGATGAATGGGTGACTAAGCAAAGTATTCTCTGAAAGAATTATGTTCCTTCTATAGTGTACCAGAATGATAGATTAACATATGTATAATTATACATATTTAGGCTTAGTTAGGGACTTAGAAACCCATATAGAGGGTGTTGCATACTTTTTGTTTATTTGTTATCAAAGACTCTGCCAAGTTCATCCTTAATGAGCGCCGTCTTTTTATGGGTCTTCGTCATTATCCACTCTTCAAATTCCTCAAAGTCTGCTCCTATTTTCTTCGCTTTAGCTTCGCTATCTCTACTCGATAATACACTATTAAATATTGATTCTTTTATGGATTCCCATGTAATAGTAGGATTTTGTGAGATAGCATTCCAATTCAATGGTTTGTCAGGATTTGCTTGTATACTATTCCAAGTAATTGGCTCTGAACTACAGTTTGAAAATATTCTATCCCACTCATCGCATTCTAGTATTGAATTGCCTTCTATTGTCGGTACATAATATCTGTACCATTGGTTATATTCATATTTCCAAGTTACTTTTCTTTGGTTAGTGTTAGACATTTGCTCATTAGTGTTAGACATTATTAGGAAGGTAAATAGTATACTATCAAAATTACAAAATTCATTTTTTGAACGAAAGTATTTATTTAAACTATTCAATTTCCCATACTTTTGTCCTGTCAAAAATCAGCCAATTTTGGTATTCGATTTTCATTTCATGAGTAGGTATACATGACAACTTTTTAAAGGTCATAAAATAGAGAGTTTTCGGTGTTTTATATGTATATTTATACATATTTACATTGGTACAAATGTTCCTTGTTCGATATTGTCTAAATCTGTATCATTTAACACTATGATTTTACCATCCTGAATATCATCTACATCTGTTCTGAATCTGTACCCTTTCCATTTTCCTCCAGCTAACGGAGTACCCCATAAAGAAGTAAAATATGTGACAACATCCTTTTTAACAGGTAATGTATGATTAGGATAACTATCCCTGTACCAAATTTTAAAGTCATTGTATATTTCTGTTGCTGATATATGAGCAGTGTCCTCAATTATTCTCTCATTGATAAATTCTCTGTACATATCATTCTGTCTCTGATAGTTTGCTGTTGCTTCCTGTACTTTTTGTGGTTCTAAAATACTAGCGGGTTTGTGATTTTTTCTCCAATTAAGTAAATACCAAGCCAATGCTGGTAACATATCAGGTACTTTATCTCTAAAGTGTTTATCTCTAGGAAATCTCTTTTGCTTTATCTGTTCTTCCAGAGTATCTGGACATGCATCTCCAGACTTGACAAACTTTGCCTCAAAAGGTATAACTTTGACACGATTAAATGTGGCTGTATCTGCATGTTTAAGTGCTGGAAGTTTATTTGCGATAATTGTGATAATAAACATGGCTTCAACTTCTCTGACACTTTTACCCTTTTCAAACAAATCTCTTGCCCAGAAAGTATCATCACCTGATAATTTCTTGAGATATCCTATATTCATCTGTTCATCGTTATCTGGTTCTTCCATTGTAGCCATTCTAACAGGAGGTCCCGCTCTTGCCAAGTCAGGATTTGCACTGCCTGTCTGTGTCTTTTTTCCTGTGAAAAGAGTCGTCTCAAATTTAATAGCTAATTGACCAAGCATTTTCTCGAATAATCTTTGTGTGACAGATTTACCATTATCACCTGCACCTGTCCAGAAGAGTATAATCTTTTCAGGATTTCCACCAACAAAAACGTCACAGTAGATATTGAAGAAGTAATCTCTCACATCTTTATCAGGAAATACCTTGTCAAAAAAGTCAATCACATCTTGTACAGACTTGTCTGTCTCTTTGTATTCTATATAATTAATAGGTAACACTTTATTGATATAATCTTCTGGTCTACCATCTCTAAAGATATTCAGTTTCAAATCATAAACGCCGTTTTGAAACCCTATCATATAGGGATTTTGGTCTAATTTCTCTTTGAATAATTTATTATAAAAAACAGCGGCTGATGCTTTCATAATATTTCCTATAAATGGAGAAGACTTTAGGTTCACTACTGTTTTAAGTACGGCTTTTTGCTGAGATGTTATAGTAGCTATTTCAGATTTATCAGTTGCTCTTGCTAAAGCGGCATATAACTCTCTGCTTTTCTCTTCAAATCGTAAAGGAAGTTTTTCTGCTATAATATTTATCATATCTACACCTTCCTCTATCTCTTCCCAACGATGACCAATAAAACGATACCATGACTTTGAAGCAAAAGATGAACAGACAAATTCAGTACCATATTCACTATAAAGTATATTTGCTATATCATGATGTCCTCCTTCTATAGATTTTGCGATATATTCACTTGTTTCACTCTTTTTATATTCTTTATAGGCGTTGGGACTGTCAACTTTGGCATAGTAATACAGAGAGTTGAGAGTATAACTTCTGACAGTCATTCTGTTCCATTCATATATACATGTCGTTTCGTCATACTTTTCTTCACATCTTGAAGAGAAATTTAACCACAGGTCTAATGCTCTTTGTGTTCCTTCTCCTATATTAAACAGAATCCATCCTACTGTTAGCCAATCCATTCTATCTTCGGCTCTTTTATCAGATAACATTGGTAAAAGAGCTTCAGCAATTTCTAGAGATTTTTCAAGAGATAAATTCCTAGGGTCATATTTTGCGGATGCTATCTTTTTATTATCTATAATTGTAGTTGTGTCTAAAATATACTTAAGTCCAGATTTTAACTCGTGTGTTTCTCTTCCATATGGAAAAACACTTAAAATACGTGGTAGAAAATATTCAACATTTCCTTGTATGTCAATTTTCTCTTCATTATCGTCAAATATAGAATAATTTTGAAAAGCCGTCTCAAGGTCCACTTTTTCCAGAGAAGAGTTGAGAACATATGATACTTTGTAAGCTTCCATATTTTCTGATTTTTTACTTCCGTATAATAACCAAGGAACAATAAGTATTCCAGCATCTATAACAGAGCCAGAATCTTTGTAACCAAGATTTTCAAATATATTTAACTCTGATACTATTTTTTTAACTCTAGGTATTAAATGAACTTTTTGTTCTGGCTTACTCAGAAATATAGATGGAAAATGTAAATGAAAGCCATTTTTAACATACACATTACTATTACTTGTTATTTTGTATGGCTTTTTCTCTAAAACGACACATAATAATTGAGAATCTGTACAATCTTGTATTATATTTCTTAATACAGATTGGTATATTTCTACTATTTGTATTACTTGGTCTTCTGAATACAATTTTGTTAGTAAGCTATTGTCATCCTTTAGTAAAATTTTAAGGTCTATATCAACAATGACAGGCATGAAATGCTGAGTTTTTTCAGCTATACCAAGTGAAACATTTTCTTCTAATATTCGTTCACAATAAACTTCCCAAAACTTTTCAAAGTCTTTTCTAGTAAATTGAAACTTACCTTTTGGCTGAATCATAGATACATGCGTATGGTGTACTTCATTGCTGTCAACAGTGTTACTCTTTAATATTTCTTCGATGGATGGCATCTTTTGTTATTATAAAAATATAACTATAAATTTTTCATTTTAAAAAGATGTATAATAAATAAATTTCTAGATGACAGACATACAAAATATATTAAATGCTATAACTGAAGCGAACAATGCTGAACTTACTAATATAACAAATAATATCAAGACTATATTACCTACTTTATCCAAGAATGATATTGAAAGAATTGAGAATCATGTTTATCGAGTTTTATTAGATACTCTGAATAATTTGAAAACATCTGAAGATGATATTAAATATCACATTCTAGTAAATTGGGCTTATGAAAATTTTGGTATATTTCCTAAAGATATAGAAAAATTTATAATTTCACATGCAAAAGCAGAAAATTATCGTATATTTAGAGAATATGTCAAAATTCTTATCTCTCAACATACAGATAACCCAAAATTCACAGTATATATTATGAAAATTTTAAGATTTATCGAAAATAAAAATTCTTCTATGGGCTGGTATATAAAATTTATAGCTACTCTTAGAACAAGACCAGAAATAGTACAATTCATATTAAAAAATAAAAATTCAAATATAGAGAAAACTCTAAATATTGAGAAGTATAACACTAGTCTAATATTTGAGAATGATGTTAAATTTTTAGGTATTGATATGTCTGATACAGAGAAAATAAAATATATACAAAAAAACTATTATATAGAGTTTATTCTGTATATTACATCATATGAATTTATCAATTACACAGCAGAAAACATAAATAAATACACAAATATGGTTTTTGAGCTTAAAGTTCCGAATAAGTTAGAGTTTCTCAAAATTATAGGAACAAATATGAAATTAATAGCAAGTCTCAAAAATTCTGAATATTTTGAGGAAATATTATCTTTATTAAATATTGATGAGAGAGATATCGATGTACTAAATGTTGTCAAAGATATTTATATGTATAAAAATCTCAGAAAATTAAATTCGTGTAATTTACAGAGAAAAATTGCTAAAAGCGATATTAATTATGAAAATATCAATAAATTATTATCAAACTGTGATAATTCTTACTCTGAACTACAGGCTATTTCATGTCTTTTTAGAGAATATCTGAATATTAATTTTTCCACAGAAAAGTCTCTATTTCCTTTGTTACCTGATATCAATGAGACTATGGTCTCTATAAAAAAATTAGATGTAAATTCTGCTCAAGGAGTAATACAATTTATGAGATTTCTTGATAATAATTCTGCAGAGATAGTTATGAAACAAATGATAGATAAAGCAGAATATTCAGAATTAATCAGAGAATATTATATTGGTATGCATCTAAATAGTCTCAGAGAAATAACACCATGTTTCATGTATACGTATTTTGCTATAATAAATAATGATGTTATAAATGTGGCATACCAAAAAATAGATGGAGAATCTCTATTTACATTTTTACAAAATCCAGACTTGACATTTGACACTTTTTTCAGTATTTATGGACAGATACTTTTAGCTCTTGAAGTCGCTCAGAGAAAATATAAGTATGCGCACTATGATTTACATGGTTCAAATATTATAGTCAAAAAATGTCCTATTAAATATTCTATATATTTAGATGATAAGGAATATCAAGTAGATTCTGAATATATTCCTGTTATGATTGACTATGGATTTTCTACATTAACAGAAAATGAAGGACATACTTATGGAATAAAAGATTATGAAAATTTAGGTATATTTAATTTTCTGATAGCTGGTAGAGATGTATATCAACTGTTAGTATTAAGCTTATATTACATACAGAATATTGAATTAAAATTGCAGATATTACAGTTTTTTTATTATACAAGTGACCCATATAATCTGAAAAAAGTACTTTCTAGGAAGAAAGGCGAAACAGATAAGGAAATTTTCAACAGAATACAAAATGTTCTTAAAAAAGTATCTTCAGAATATTTTGTTAAGCTTAGACCTTATATACATGAAGTTTCTAACTTATACAAATATAATGATGTTATATTATCTACTCCTTTGTCAATGTTTCAGGATATGATAAAGTCTAATCAAAAAATATTTAATGTTGTTACTAGAAAAAGTCTAGTTCCTCATACTACAACAGAATGTTTCCTAAGTATCATAAATTCGTTACTGATAAACCCTGTCTTTTCTGAAAAAGAAATTATCACATGTCTTATCGAAAAAATATCTACTAAAATACCGAATAAGGATAGTTATCTTGGATATATGTATATTGAGAGTCAATTAAGAAAAATGGTAAATATATCAGAAAATATCTCAAATAGTCTGATAGACAAGGCAAAAACTTATATAGCAAATGATATAAAAGTACTATTTTTATTCGAGGAATTTTCTTTATCCGAACTAAATAGAATGAATAATTTGGACAATATAAATTCGTATAATGATGTCAAATTTCTACAAAAATATATAAAAGCTATGGATACTATACTAATGTATAGTTTAATGTCTAATGATATAGACAGCGATATAGAAGATAGTGTTAAAAAAGCTATTGTTTCGGCACAAAAAAGTACACAATATTTGAAATTTATAAAATATATAGATATATACCAGAGATATAGAAAATATGATATTTATGTAAGATTCGGTAGTATAAAAATTGAGTCTAACTTAAAGCTGGTAGACAATTTTGATTCTGCTGATTTGCCAAAAAATAATGTACTAGTTATTTCTGAAAATTATTTGAATTTTTATATTACGAACGAAGAAATAATAAATATCTTTAAAAATAATGACAAAGATGATAAGCCTCTTCCAGTACCAAGGGCAAAAAGTAAAATTGAGTATTCTGATAATCACGAAATTAATCTAGAATCTGAAATATCCCATAAAACATATGATAATTATATACATATACGGCAAATATTTACAGGTGTAAAAACTGAAAATATAACTAAATTTGTAACTGTTTTTGCAATTGCTAATGAAAATATAATTGTCTTACGTTCTGAAAATCCATAGTTTTGTCCTGTTTATTTACAGCCAAAATTGGTACTCAAATTTCCTTTCATGTATAGGTATACATGAAACTTTAATGACCTATTTATTTCGTTAAATTTCGATATAATATTGCAAAGTTCATTTATTCTAGTCGTATTCTCTGATATTAATCAGTATCGAGTGCCATTCTCTCTATGTTATGCTCCAAAAAGAATTCCCAAGTCATGAATGGTTTTAGATAAATTTCTTTCCAATCCCAATCTTTATCAGGATTTGCTTGAATAATGTCCATTGTTATATTTGGATTAGCCGAAATATCCCTAAAATTGAAAAATATATCAGGGTTTTCCTGTATAATATTCCATGTTATGTTTGGATTACAAGAAACACTCTTTAAATTCCATGGTTTATCAGGGTTTGCTCTTATTATATTCCATGTTATATTTGAATGCTTGGAAATATACCACCAACACCAATCTTTATCAAGATTCATTGAGATAAATTCCCATGTTAAATGAGGATTTTGTGACATATTCCACCATACCCATGGTTTATCAGGATTTGCTTCTACTATTTCCATTGTAACAATTTCAGATATAAAACTCCAGTCCCAGCCTTTATCAGGATTTTCTTGTATAATATCCCATGTTATGTTTTTATTTCGTGAAAAATATGACATAGAAAATTTTTTATCAGGGTTTCCTTGTATAATTTCCCATGTTATGTTTGGATTTTGTGAGATAGAGTACCAAACCCATGGTTTATCTGGATTTTCCTGTATAATATTCCATGTGATATTTGAATGTCTAGAAAGTTGAGTCCAATCCCAATCTTTATCAGGATTTGCTTGTACAACGTCCCATGTCAGAGTCGAATTACAAGATACATACCACCAATCCCATGGTTTATCACAATTTTCCTGTATAATGCTGAATGGTATCTTTAAAGAAAGCTGTTCCCAATCCCATGATTTGTCAAAATTATTCTGTATAATATCCCATGTAATATTTAAATGTTGAGAAATGAGAGATACAATTTCATCTATCTCTGTTTGTGAATTGAAAGGTACAATTTCATCTATCTCTGTTTGTGAATTGAAAGGTACAATTTCATCTTCTATATCTTCAATCTCTGTATTTTCTTGATTGTTTAGATAATTCAACAGAAAATTATTTAATCTATTATTGGATATAGTGTGAGTATTAATATTAGTGTTCAGAACAGTCATTTTTATGTTTATTTTATGAACAATTAAAAATCATTTTATTAAAATTTCTCCCGTTTATTTTCAGCCAATTTTGGTACTCAAAAATCATTTCATGTATAGGTATACATGACAGTTATTCAAATTTTTAAATAAACCCTATCATTCAAGTCTTCTCCTGTTATATGTATAAAGCTCATCATGACCAAGGTTTGGTTCGTAATATTTGGGTTCATAGAAACATCTATATACTTTAAATTCTCAAGATGTGGTAAAGTCTTGTCGAAAATATTACATTCACAGCAAGCATGCAATTTTTTGAGATTTTTCAGTCTAATAATAGAATCTTCTGTGATTTTTGTATTTACCGATACATTTAACTCCTCAAGATAGTCAGAATGTTTGATAATAGTTTTATCAGTAATTATTGTATTAAACTTAATATAAAGTCGTTTGAGATTTTTGAGTAAACAGACAGATTCATCTGTAATCTTGTTATTTCGAGATGCATCGAGTGATATAAGATTAGGTAATGAGAAAATAGAGACATCAGTGATAAAATCATTATTAGATGCTACCAAATATCTAAGGTTTGACAGTGTTGATACAGATTTGTCTGTAACTTTCTCATTAAAGTCAGCATTTAGATATTCGAGTTTAGTAAGTTTTACTATCGACTCATCTGTTATATTCTCATTATAAGAGACATCGAGATGAATCAATTCGGTAAGCATAGAAATTGTTTCATCTGTTATATCATAAATTCATCCTCTTCTGTTCCAATAGACAAGAATTTTATAGGAACAAACAAGTTTATGTATATTAAATTTTCATGATTTAAATATTGCTTAAATTCAGCGAATTCTCCTATTCTTTCAAAAAAGTCCTTAATCTCTGGATGATTCTCTATATCTTCAAAAATATCATTGTATTTCTCATAATTCAAGAGCATATCTATGTATTTTTTAGCCTTTTTCTTCTGAATAATAGTATTCTTGCGTTCCTCAATCTCATAATCTTGCATCATTATACTATAATTTACATGTTCTCTATTTTTATTATAGAAATCAATTTATATTGACTGTTTACTCAAAATGATTTTCTCTTTTGAGAAATTCTTGTATACTGAAGAATTTTAAAGGTCCATCTTTATCTTCGTCATATCCTAAAAGTTTTTTCAGTTTAATATCAGGTTCAATTATATCTTTTTTGTCTGTTGTCTGGTTGAGACCATTTTCTTTGACATAATTATACACAAAAGAATATACTTCTACTCTTGAATGTAACGAGTCTATTTCCCATCCAGTAAATTTGGCTAATTCATCAGATATTTTTACAGGTTTAAATATACCTGATGGTTCTGAAGATATTTTTCGAGGTTTTCTAGATACTTTTTTAGTATCTTTTTTGAGGTCTTTAATATCGTCGATTAAGAATGCCAAAAATTCTTTTAGAGATAAGAGTTTTGTCTGGTCCTCTTCATTATCTGTATGTTTGGACATTTTTACTATAATCCTTTTTTGTTCATTAATTTTTTTAACTATGTCATCGAATTTATCTATTACAGACTGTTTGGTCGGATTTTGCATTTTTACAGTGAAAATGTTTCTTTAAGTTATATGAAGTATCATATATTTAATATATGAATTATCTAATTCTTTTTTGTGATGTAAGTATGCTCTCTCTTTCCTTCAAAAACATCTGTTGTCTTTATTTGGAAATCTTCGTCAATACCTGGTAATTTAATATCTTCAACCATCATTTGTATAAAATTTGTCTGAGATTCCTGAGACGATTCTAAAATTCCCGATTCTTCTCTAGCTTTCATATATCTAGTCATATATTGTTCTCTAAGAACTGGGTCTTTTAAATCCATTTCTTGTAGTGTATTTCTTGTAGATTTGATAATATCTCTAATTTCTAATATCTTTTTGATATGTTCCATATAATTCCAAGAAAGCTGAGCCTTTTTAACAGCCAAAGTGATATATTCGTCTATACTATCTACAACTTCTTCTTCTCCTTTTTGTGCTCTCTTTGATTCCTCGAGTAATTGTTTTTGTCTATTCTGAACTTCTTCAACTTCTTGTTTTTCTTTCTTTCTCTTCTCTTTGATATCCGATGAAATAGACTTCTTCATTTCAGATTGTATATCGATTTCACTTGTAACAGCAGCATATTTACTTGAAACCGTACAAGGAAGCGGAAATCCCACTGGACCTACTTGTATATTATTGTAAGAGTCAACGTTTCTTATCAGATATTCACATCTTTCATCAATTTCAATATCATTACTAAAATTTCCTCTTACTTTGATAAAACCATAGATATCATTCTCATTAGGAGTTGCACCTTTAGCTGGTGTAAACGAAATAAGTGTATAGTCTTGTCCTCTAATTGGCGGGTCTCTAAATTGTCTCTCTGTTTTAAAGAAATCCATAGTCATGTAATCTTTGTGAATATTTTGTGCCAAAGCAGCTTTAACCTCATCTTCTGTCAAACTTCTACCAGATTGATTCGGTCTCCATTTATTTACCATATCTCTATCTTCGGGAGAGGTTAAACTTCCCTCTTGATTCCAACCTTCATGATGTATTTTGTCTCCTTTTGAGTTCATTTTAAGACATTTCAGTATGTCTTTAACATATATAAAAAACTACAAAAATAATATAACATCAAAGAAAGTTATTTTAGCAAATATAAATGGAGTACAAAAGATTTCAAACTGATGAGTTGACAACAACTAATATTATTGAGTTTGCAGAAAGTTATTCTGTTTTCAATGCAAGTTCAATACAAAATATTCCTGTAATGCCTGACATATCTATTTATGGTACACCAGGTGATGTTCTTATTTATACAGGTTCTTCATGGATTGTAGGAGCTGCTCCTACAGGAACTACAGGTTATACTGGACACACTGGGCATACAGGTCATACTGGGCATACAGGATATACAGGAGATACTGGTCCAACAGGATATACTGGATACACTGGTTATACCGGATATACAGGAACTCAAGGACCTACAGGACCTCAAGGACCGGCTGGAACAGGATTTGAAGGAACTACCGGATATACAGGGTATACCGGTTTTACCGGATATACAGGGTATACTGGAACTCAAGGTCCTACAGGACCACAAGGACCACCTGGAAGTGGTGATGGTGATACTGGTGCTACAGGTTATACTGGATACACTGGTGCTACAGGTTATACTGGATACACTGGTGCTACAGGTTATACTGGGTACACTGGTGTAACAGGATACACGGGATACACTGGTGATACTGGTGCTACAGGTTATACTGGGTACACTGGTGTAACAGGATACACGGGATACACTGGTGATACTGGTGCTACAGGTTATACTGGGTACACTGGTGATACTGGTGCTACAGGTTATACTGGGTA
>Ga0255182_1000426_pt1 | contig 28999 bp, 30 predicted proteins | sample Atl_UVDOM_RepA_8_FD_188420 | JGI IMG/M metagenome (GOLD analysis project Ga0255182, IMG submission 188420) | Freshwater microbial communities from Altamaha River, Georgia, United States - Atl_UVDOM_RepA_8d | ecosystem: Environmental > Aquatic > Freshwater > River | place: USA: Georgia...
GGGAATGGTCGTGTTCTTGGAGATCATCTTGGTCATCACGCCACCGAGGGTTTCAATGCCCAGGGAGAGCGGGGTGACGTCGAGCAACAAGACGTCTTTGCGGTCGCCCGAGAGCACTTGGCCCTGAATGGCCGCACCCACGGCCACGGCTTCGTCGGGGTTGACGTCACGGCGGGGCTCTTTACCAAAGAACTCCTTGACCTTGTCTTGCACTTTGGGCATGCGGGTCATGCCGCCCACCAAGATCACATCATCGATGTCGGAAGCCGAGACACCCGCGTCCTTGATGGCGATGCGGCAAGGCGCGATGGTGCGCTCGATGAGTTCCTCCACCAGCGATTCGAGCTTGGCGCGCGTGAGCTTGATGTTGAGGTGTTTCGGGCCCGAGGCGTCGGCCGTGATGTAGGGCAGGTTGATGTCGGTGGCCGCGGAGGAGGACAACTCGATCTTGGCCTTTTCTGCAGCTTCCTTGAGGCGTTGCAGGGCGAGCACGTCTTTGGAGAGGTCAACGCCTTGGTCTTTCTTGAACTCCGCGATGATGAAGTCAATGATGCGCTGGTCGAAGTCTTCACCGCCGAGGAAGGTGTCGCCGTTGGTGGAGAGCACTTCAAACTGCTTCTCGCCATCGACATCGGCAATCTCAATGATGGAGACGTCAAACGTACCGCCGCCCAAGTCGTACACCACGATCTTGCGATCGCCCTTCTCGGTTTTGTCCAAACCAAAGGCGAGCGCCGCCGCGGTGGGTTCGTTGATGATGCGCTTGACATCCAAGCCCGCGATGCGGCCGGCATCCTTGGTGGCTTGGCGCTGGCTGTCATTGAAGTAAGCCGGAACCGTGATCACGGCTTCGGTCACTTCCTCGCCCAGGTAATCCTCGGCGGTCTTCTTCATCTTGCGCAGCACCTCGGCGCTGATTTGCGGGGGCGCGAGTTTGTTGCCGCGCACCTCCACCCAAGCGTCGCCGTTGTCGGCCTTGGTGATGGCGTAGGGCATCAGGTCGATGTCCTTTTGCACTTCCTTCTCGTCAAACTTGCGACCAATGAGGCGCTTGACGGCGTAGAGGGTGTTTTTCGGGTTGGTGACGGCCTGGCGTTTGGCGGAGGCTCCAACCAGAATTTCGCCATCGTCTTGGTAGGCGATGATGGAGGGCGTGGTGCGCGCGCCCTCGCTGTTTTCGATCACTTTGGTCGTGTTGCCCTCCATGATCGCCACGCAAGAGTTGGTGGTGCCGAGGTCAATGCCAATGATTTTTCCCATGTTGGACTCCGTGAAGATTCAGAAATCAGATAAAGATCAGATGTGGATAACTTGCGCCAATTCAAGCCGGTTTATTTGGCCGCCGCGACCATGACGAGGGCCGGACGCAGCACGCGCTCGGCAATCAAATAGCCTTTTTGCAGAACGCTCACAATGGTGTTGGGCTCTTGCTCGGAGGGCACGGCGCTGATGGCTTGGTGCTGGTTGGGGTCGAATTTGCTGCCCACCGCAGGATCGATGGCAATGACTTTGTTGCGCTCAAGCGCGCTTTGGAGCTGACGCAGGGTGGCTTGCGCACCCTCGCGAATTTGCTCGGGTGTGGCGTTTTCAATGGCCAATCCCGCCTCCAGGCTGTCAATCACGGGCAGCAGGCTCTCGGCAAAAGATTCGATGGCGAACTTGCGTGCCTTGCTCACCTCTTCGTCGGCGCGGCGACGGGTGTTTTGCACATCGGCCGCTGCGCGCAGGGCTTGGTCCTGGAGCTCATGGATCTTGGCTTGCAAGCTCGTGAGCTCGGTTTGCGCCAGCGCCTCGGGGCTGAGAAACGAGGGGGGCATGGAATCGGGTATGGCGGCAGTGGCGGGATGGGTCCCGCTCGCGCCGGCGTCCGCAGGCTGGGCTGCTGGGGAGGGATTGGGTTCAGTCATGGTTGGGGAGATATCAATTCAATCCCAGAGTAATTAGGGGCATCGCCGCCTTTTTCAAGGCTCAAAATCGGCAACCGGCGCACCAGGCGCCGGCAATTCCGAATACTAGAGGGTTAATTTAAGGGCTGGGGAGGGCTCAGGCCAGGCCCAGCAACTCCACATCGAATTTCAACGTGGCGTTGGGGGGGATGACGCCGCCGGCGCCGCGCGCGCCATAGCCCAGCTCAGGGGGAATGATGAGGGTACGCTGTCCCCCCACTTTCATGCCGGCCACACCTTCATCCCAGCCGCGAATGACCATGCCTTCACCCAAATTGAATTCAAAAGGACGTTGGCGGTCGCGCGAGGAGTCGAATTTCGCACCCTGCTCGCCATTTTGATAGAGCCAGCCGGTGTAATGCACGACGACCTGATGGCCGGGAGCGGCGGTCTCGCCCTCACCGTCAACCGTGTCGAGGTATTGAAGGCCGGAGGGAGTGGTTTGCATGGCGATCCTTTGGCGGAAAAAACCGCCATTATCCGGCATTCACTCGTCGCGCAAATAGATTTTTTGCAGCAGGCGAATCAGGGTTTTGCGCTCGGTCTCGCTCAGCATGGAAGAGGCCTCGCGGTCGGACTGCAAGGCCATCGCCTCCGCCTGGGTCATCAAACGCTGGCCGGCCGGGGTCAGAAAGAGGCCGACTGCACGGCCATCGGTGGGGTGTGGAATCTTGCGCACCCAGCCTTTTTGCATGAGCTGGCGTAGCAGGCCCACAAAATTCGGCGGCAGGATGTTGAGGTGCTGGCAGAGCTGGCGCGAGGTCATGCCCGGGTGGTGGTTGAGCGCCGAGAGCACAGAGAAGTCAGCCGGGCGCAGGTCGTGCTCGGCCAGGTCTTCCATGAAGCGGGCGATGAGCGTGAGCGCTGCCCGGCGCGCGTTGTACCCGAGCAATTGTTCCAGATGGGTGGTCGCGGCACGCGCGATGGGCTCCGCCGCCGCCTCGGTTTTGGGCGGTGGGCGCAGGCGCAGGGACGCCACACGCGTGCGCCGGTTGGAGGTGCCAGCACTCGCGCTCATGCGGCTTGGGGGACTTTGAGTTGTTGCGCGATCAAGGCCAAGCGCATGGGCAGCTCCGGCAAGATCCAGTCGTGCAGGGCTTGCGCCGGTCCCGTCCAACGCGCTTGTGCGGGCATGACCGTGCCGATGCGTGCCCAGGCCCAATGCAGCAAGGCCAAGCTGGCCAAGCGGAGGTAATCCGAGGCCACCGCGTGCAGACGCACCAGGCCTTCGGGATGGTCGCGGCCCTCCAAACACAGCGCCGTGGCGGCGAGCAAGACTTCCAGGCTCTCGCGAGCGGCGCTGGCTTGCGGGTCGGCCATCAAGCTCGCCACCATGGCGCGCATGGCCTGTCCTTCATCGCCCAAGACTTTGCGAATGAGCAAATCGTTGGCCTGGATCTCGTTCGTGCCCTCGTAAATCATGGCGATGCGGGCGTCGCGCACGTTTTGCTCGATGCCCCACTCGCGCACATAGCCGTGTCCGCCAAAGACTTGCAGACAAGCGCTCGCGCCATGAAACCCCTGTTCGGTCCAAGCGGCCTTGAGAATGGGGGTGATGAGGGCGCACCAGCCTTGGGCGGCTTCTCGCGCGCTCGCCTCGGGGTGGTGCTTGGCTTGATCGAGGGCAAGACCCGTGCGGTAGGCGAGCACACGCCCGCCGTCAATCCAGGCGCGCTGGGTCTCCAGCGTGCGGCGCATGGCGGGGTGCGCGATGAGCAAATCGGCTTCTTTCTCGGTGCTGCCCGGCGCGCGCATCTGGCGGCGTTCATGCGCGTAGGCATCGGCCTTTTGCCAAGCCGCGTCGAGCAAGCCCACGCCTTGCAAGGCTACATGCAAGCGCGCAGCATTCATCATCACGAACATGGCCTGCAGGCCACGTCCGACCTCGCCCACCAGCCAACCGCGTGCGCCATCAAAACGCATCACGCACGTGGGGCTGCCGTGAATGCCCATCTTCTCCTCAATGCGCTCACAGGTCACGGCGCTGCGCTGTCCCTCGCGGTCAAACTTGGGCACCAAAAACAAAGACAGGCCCTTGGGGCCGGGGGGCGCATCGGGCAGGCGGGCCAATACCAGGTGCACGATGTTATCGGTCAGGTCGTGTTCGCCACCCGAGATGAAGATCTTGGTGCCTTCAATGGCATAGCTGCCATCGGCTTGCGGTACCGCCTTGCTGCGCACGCGGCCTAAATCGCTGCCCGCATGGGGTTCGGTCAGACACATCGTGGCCAGCCACTCCCCGGTACCCACCTTGCTCAGGTAAGCCTCCCGCAGGGCATCGCTCGCATGGTGCTTGATGCATTCATAGGCCCCGTGCAAAAGGCCCGGGGCCATGGTCCAGCCGTGATTGGCCGCGCACAGCCACTCGTAGAGCACAGCGTCGAGCACCGCGGGCAGGCCCTGGCCGCCGTCTTCCGGGGCGGTGGTGAGCGAGGCCCAACCCGCTTGCCAAAAAGCCGCATACGCCTCTTTGAAACCTGGCGGCATGGTCACCTCACCGTCGCGCCATTGCGCGCCCACCTCGTCACCCACCCGATTGAGCGGGGCGATTTCGGCGGCCACGAATTTGCCGGCTTCGTCGAGCACCTGATTCATCAGGTCCAAGTCGACCTCGGCAAAGGCGGGGAGTTGGGCAATCTGTGTCGAGGCTTGCAGCACATCGTGGAGGATGAACTGAACCTCGTCGAGGCGGGGTTGGTAAGCGCTCATAGGGGTCAATCGTTGCGCCGCGTGGCGCCGAGATAAGTGTCAATCACACGCGAGTCTTGGGCCAACTCGGCCGCCGGGCCTTGCAGGCTGACTTCGCCCATTTCCAGCACATAGCCGTGGTCGGCCACGGCCAGGGCTGCGCGGGCGTTTTGTTCGACCAACACAATCGTCACGCCGGTTTGGCGCAAGGTTTCAATGATGCCGAAGATCTCTTTGACGATGAGGGGGGCGAGACCGAGGCTGGGCTCATCGAGCATCAGCACTTCCGGTTGGGACATCAAGGAGCGGCCCACCGCGAGCATCTGGCGCTCACCACCGGAGAGGGTGCCGGCGAGTTGAAGGCGCCGCTCTTTCAAACGCGGAAAGAGGGTGTAGACGTCATCGAGTCGGCTGCGCCAGTGGGCATGGCCCAAACGCATCTGACGAAAACCACCCAGTTCGAGGTTGTCCTCCACGGTCATGGTGCCAAAGAGCTCGCGCTTCTCGGGCACCAAGGCAAAGCCAGCCATGACGCGCTCTTCGAGCGTCAGCTCGGCAATGTCCTCGCCTTTGAAGCGCAAGCTCCCGCGCAGCGGCAGAAAACCCATGAGGGCGTTGAGCAGGGTGGATTTGCCCGCGCCATTGGGCCCAATGACCGTGATCACCTGGCCTTTTTCCGCGTGGAGGTGGAGGCCGTGCAAGACCTCGGCTTTGCCGTATCCGGCGCGCAAATCGTTGATTTCAAGCAGGGGGGCGTGCATGGTGCGATCCTCAGTGTTCGGTGCCCAAATAGGCGGCGCGCACCGCGGGGCTGGCTTGAATTTGCGCCGGCGTGCCTTCGGTGAGCAAGGTGCCAAACTCCATGACCACCAGGTGATCACAGACTTGCATGACCAAGTCCATATCGTGTTCAACCAACAAAATACTCATGCCCTCGGATTGCAGTTGCCGCAGCACTTGGGCCAAGGCTTGCTTTTCTTTGTGGCGCAGGCCCGCGGCGGGTTCGTCGAGCAGCAGGAGGGCCGGGTCGGCGCACAGGGCGCGGGCGATTTCCATCAAGCGCTGCTGTCCCATGGCGAGGTTGCCGGCCTGCTCATGCAGCAGGGCGCCCATGCCAATGCGCTCGAGTTGGCGTTGCGCTTCCTTGAAGAGGCGCCGCTCTTCGGCACGGTGGTTGAGGGTCATGGCGGCGAGCACGCCGCTTTGGCCACGGCTGTAGGCGCCCAGCGCCACGTTCTCGAGCACGCTCATGTCAGGGATCATCTTCACGTGCTGGAACGTGCGTGCCATGCCACGGCGCAAAATCTCGCGCGAGGGCAACCCAGTGATGGGCTCCCCCCGGAAGCGGACTTGACCGGAGGTCAAGGGCAACACGCCCGTGATGAGGTTGAAGGTGGTTGACTTGCCCGCGCCATTGGGGCCAATCAAGCCCACAATCTGCCCCGCCTGGATTTGAAAGCGAATGTCATTGACGGCCACCAAGCCCCCAAAGGTCTTGCGAATGTCCTCGACTTGCAAAATCACCTCGCCCGTTTCGGGCTTGGCACGGGTGGGCAACGGTTCGGCCTCGGCCCAGTCCACCGCGCGGTTGGATTTGGGAATCCACTGCACGACGAGCGACCACAAGCCGTTGGGCAAGTACTTGAGCACCAGCACGAGCGCGATGCCAAACACAATGACTTCGTAGCTCCCGCTCGTCCCAATGAGTTTGGGCAGCGCCACTTGCAGGTAGTCGTCCAAGATCTTGATGAGTCCCGCGCCCACCAAGGCGCCCCAGACATGTCCCACGCCGCCCACCACGGCCATGAACAAATACTCAATGCCCATCTTCAGGCCAAAGGCCGAAGGGTTGACTGTGCGCTGGAAATGCGCGAGCAACCAACCCGAGATCGAGGCCACCAAAGCCGCCAAGATAAACACCGTGACCTTGTAGTTGAGCGTGTTGACCCCCATGGCCTCGGCCATCTGGGTGCCGCCCTTGAGCGCGCGAATGGAGCGGCCCGGCCGTGAGTCGAGCAGGTTGGAAAAGCCCCAGGCCATGGCAATCAGAATGAACCAAGAGAGCACGAAGAAGGCTCTTCCCTGGCCAATCTCAAAGTCGCCAATGGCGAGGCTTTTGAGGCCGAGCAAGCCGTCGTACTTGCCCAAGGCGTCCATATTGCCCATCAGGTAATACAGGGAGAGGCCCCAGGCGATGGTCGCCAGCGGCAGGTAGTGGCCTGACATGCGCAGGGTGATCATGCCCACCACCCAGGCGCTCACCCCGGTCAGCAGCAGGCCTACCCACAGCGTGAGCCAGGGCGAGAGGCCGGTGTTGAGCGTGAGCCAGGCCGTGGTGTAGGCCCCAATCCCCACAAACGCGGCTTGGCCAAAGGAGGTGAGGCCACACACGCCGGTGAGCATCACCAGGCCCAGCCCCACCAAAGCGTAGAGGCCAATGTAATTGAGCTGGTAAATCCAGAAGTCCGGCAGTGGCAGCACGGCCACCAGCAGAACCAGTAAAAGCATCAGCGCGGAGCTGAATTGGCGAAGCTGGCGCATGTCAGTGCTCCTCGTCCGAATGGCCACTGCGCAACGAGAGCCACAAGAGGACCGGAAGAATCAGGGTAAAGACGATGACTTCCTTGAAGGCACTCGCCCAGAACGAACCAAACGACTCCACCACGCCCACACCCAGGGCACCGATCAGCGCCATGGGGTAGCTCGCCAGGCCCCCCACCACGGCGGCGACAAAGCCTTTCAAGCCAATGAGGAAACCCGAGTCATAGAACACGGTGGTGGTCGGGCCAATCAGGAGGCCCGAGAGCGCGCCAATGAGCGCGGCCATCAAAAAGGTGAGTTGTCCGCTGGTGTGGGTGGAGATGCCCATCAAGCGCGCGCCGTTGCGATTGACCGCCGTGGCGCGAAGCGCTTTGCCAAAGAGCGAGCGCTCGAAAAATAGCCACAAGAGCACAATCATGGCCGCGGCTGCGACAAAAATGATCAGGGCTTGTCCGCTGAGCGTGACGGGGCCCAGAGACCAGCGTGCGTCAAAGAAACTCGGGTTGCGAAAGCCTTCCGCGCCAAAGAAGAGCAGCCCCAAGCCCGTCATGGCGAAATGCACGCCCACCGAGACGATCAATAGCACCAAGGGCGTGGCGTCTTCGAGCGACTGGTACGCCACGCGGTAGACCAGTGGGCCAAAGGCCGAGACCAATAGCACGCTCAAGATCGCTTGAACGGCCATGGGAAATTGTTGCGGTGCCGCCCAGGCGGTGATCAAGGCAATCACCAGCGGCGGCGCCATCATGCGCAGGCCGGCCTTGAGGCCGGTCACGGGGTTGTGGGCGTGGCGCCATTGGCCCACGCCCTCCATCAGACCGGCCACCACGGCCAAGATCAGGAGCAACCACACGGTGCCAGGCACCTTGCCCGCTTGCATCATGGCCAGGGTGAGGGCACCATAGGCGACAAACTCACCCTGCGGAATGAAGATCACGCGGGTCACGGTAAAGACCAACACGGTGGCCAAACCCAAGAGCGCGTACACCGCGCCATTGGTCAGGCCATCGAGGGTCAGAATGCTGGCAATTGAAATGTCCATGCGAGAAGCTCCCGAGTGGGGGCGTTAAACGCCCCCGTCCATCAGTTTTCGACCTTGAATTTGCCGTCAACGACCTTGGTCATCACGCCCGTCTCCAGGGTGTAGCCCCAGTGGTCGTCCTTGGTCCAGTTCATCACGCCGTGCGCAAACACGGTGCGACCCATGGTCTCCAAGCCATCACGGATGGCGGCGCGGAACTCGGGTGTGCCCGGCTTGGCTTTCTTGAGTGCTACGGGAATGACCTTCTCCATGGTGATTTGGAAGTCATAGGCATGGCCGGCAAACTGGTTGCGTGAGTTCGGGCCATTGGCAGCCTCAAACTTGTTCACAAAATCGAGGGCGGCCTTTTTCGAGGGGTGGCTATCGGGCAGTTGGTCCCCGAGCAGGGCAGGGCCCGAGACCACGAAGGTGCCTTCCACCGACTTGCCCCCCACACGCGGCAGGTCGGGTGTGGCGGCAGCGTGCGTCTGGTAGACCTTGCCTTTGTAGCTGCGCTCGACCAGGGCGAGTTGCGGCATGGCCGCTCCCGAGCCCGAGGCCACGATCAGCACGGCATCCGGATTGGCGCTGGTGATCTTGAGGGCTTGCGGGGTCACGCTCGTGTCGGTACGGGCAAAGCGCTCGTTGGCCACCATCTTGATGCCGGCCTTCTCCAGCATGGGGGTGACGGCATCGAGCCATTGCTGGCCGTAGGCGTCGGTGTAGCCGAGGAAGCCCACGGTCTTGACGCCTTGCTTTTTCATGTGCTCGACCACGGCATGGCCCATCACCGTATTGGATTGGGGCAAACGGAAGAGCCACTTGTCCTTGCCTGCGGGCACGCCCACGGGCGAGCCGGCGAGTTGCACCGTGCCGGCTTCGCTCGCGACATCGGTCATGGCGGCGGCCACGGCGGTGATGCAGGAGCCAAAAATCACGTCCACTTTGTCCTCGGTCACAAAGCGGCGGGCATTGGCCGCGCCCTTGCCGGGATCGGTGGCATCGTCGAGGATGATGAGGTTGACTTTCTCACCGGCGATGGTTTTGGGGAAGAGCTTGAGTTGGTTTTGCATCGGAATGCCCAAGCCCGAACCCGGTCCGGTCAAGGCCAGACTCACACCAATGTTGATGTCAGCGAGCGCGGCGCCCGAGGCCAAGGCGGTGACGGCAAGGGTCACGAGGGTTTTTTTGAGATTCATGGTTGTCTCCTGGGTTGAAAAAAAGCTCAAGAACAAAGGGCCCGAATGTCTTCGGGAATGGGAATGGCCTGAATGCGGCCGGGATCTTCGGGATGAGGCACGCAAAACGCCCGCGTCTCACGGCCTTCGCACAAGACCGTCTCGCCCCGCATGACGACATGCTTGTGGATGAAGACTTTCTCGCGCCACTCCTCCACGCTGGTGTGGACCTCCAGGCGTTCCCCATAGGTGGCGGGGCGCATGAAGCGGGTGTGAATCTCGAGCAGGGGCGTGCCAATGATGCCCCGCGTCTTGGCGGTTTCGCGCCAAGGCGGCACACCACAGGTGCGGAAAAAATGCAGTGATGAGGCATCCATCCATTTGCTGAAGTTCGGAAAGAAGACGATCCCGGCGGGATCGCAATCGCCAAACATCACCTCGACTGTGTAGACCGCGGTTTTGGACATGGTTCTTTTTAGCGAGGGGCCATGCGCAGGGCGCCATCGAGGCGAATCACTTCGCCGTTGAGGTGGCCGTTGTGCACGATGTGCGCGGCCAACTCCGCGAATTCTTCGGGCTTGCCCAAGCGTGAGGGAAAGGGAATGCTCGCCGCGAGGGACTGTTGAATGGGCTCGGGCAAGGTGCGCATGAGGGGCGTGGCAAAGAGGCCAGGGGCGATCGTGCACACCCGAATACCGTGTTGGGCCAAGTCCCGTGCCATGGGCAAGGTCATGCCCACCACACCGGCTTTGGAGGCGCTGTAGGCCTGCTGGCCCACCTGGCCATCAAAAGCTGCCACCGAGGCGGTAAAGACCATCACCCCGCGCTCCCCATCCGTCAAGGGGTCGAGCTTGGCGCAGGCAGCGGCAAACAGGCGCGCCGCGTTATAGGTGCCAATCAGGTTGACTTCAATCACCCGGGTGAAATCTTCCAGCGGTGCGGCTTGACCGTCTTTGCCCACCACCCGTTTGGCCGTGCCGATGCCCGCGATCTGCATGAGGATGCGGGCGGGCCCATGCGCAGCAGCGGCCGTGTCGATGGCGGCTTGCATGCTGGCGGCGTCGGCCACATTGCACGCCACTGCCAAACCGCCAATCGACTCGGCCACTTTGCGGGCGTTGTCCAAATTCATGTCGAGCACCGCGACGCGTGCACCCAAGCTCGCGAGATGGCGTGCCGTGGCCTCACCAAGCCCAGAGCCGCCGCCCGTCACCAATGCTGCTTTTCCTTGAATGTCCATGATGCGTTCCTGTGCGTGTCAAGCCTGGGGTTTGAGAATGTGGTGGAGTCGGTCTTCGTGCAAAGCCTCGACCGTGTCGGCGCGGTGCGTGAGCACGGCGCGTTGGTTGATCGAGCCCTTGTCCGTGATCTCGCCTTTGTCGATGGTGGGCGGCTCGGAGAGCAAAATCAGGCGCGCGATTCGGTTGGCGCTGCCCGTGGCGGATTTGGCCAGGTCGTTGAGCACTTGCTGGAAATGCGCCAACACCGCCGGGGCATTGAGCACGTCGGCGAGCGGCGCCTCAGCGGGCAAACCGGACAAGACCCGCACTTGCGCCGTGGGGAACACCATGGCCCCCACCTCTTTGCGATTGATGCCCGTGAGCACCACATCCTGAATGTAGGGCGCACCTGCGGCAATGATCTTGCCGCGCAGCGGGCCCACGCTCACAAAGGTGCCGGTGGCCAGTTTGAAGTCTTCCGCGATGCGGCCATCAAACTTCAGGCCCAGGTGAACGTCGGTCTCATCGATCCACTTCACCGCGTCCCCGGTCTTGAAGAAGCCCTCTTCGTCAAAGGCTTCGGCGGTTTCTTGCGGGGCGCGCCAGTAGCCCGGCGTGATGTTGGGGCCCCGATAGCGCACCTCGGTTTTGCCCTCGATGTCCACGAGCTTGAGCTCCAGTCCCGGTGTGGGCACGCCCAAGTCGCCCGCGCGCACGTTCGGGTTGGTGACAAAAATGCCAAACGGGCCGGATTCGGTCATGCCCAGGCCGGTGGTCATCACGATGCGCTCGCCAATCTCGCGCTCTTGGCTCGCGTAGAGGCTGTCCCAAATCGGTTGCGCCAAGGCCGCGCCGGCATAGAAAAACATTTTGACGCGTTTGAGCAAGGTTTTGCGCAGGACGTCGTCCTTGGGCATGGCGTTGGCGATGGCCTCAAACCCCGTGGGCACGTTGAAGTACACCGTGGGGGAGATTTCCCGCAAGTTGCGCAAGGTCTCGTGCATGAGGGCCGGCGTGGGCTTGCCGTCGTCAATGTAGAGGGTGCCGCCATGAAAGAGCACCATGCCAAAGTTGTGGTTGCCCCCAAAGGTGTGGTTCCAGGGCAGCCAGTCCACCAGCACCAGGGGCTCCTCGCGCAGCACCGGCATCGACTGGCTCATCTGCTGTTGGTTGGCACACCACATGCGTTGGGTGTTGATCACGGCCTTGGGTAGCTTGGTCGATCCACTGGTGAAGAGGAATTTGACGATGGTGTCCGGGCCGGTGGCCTGCATGGCCGCTTGCACGGCAGGGGTGATGGGGGTTTGGCACAGGCTGGCAAAGTCGGTGCTCGGGCGCCCGGGCATCTGGCCTTCGGCCAGGACCACCTCCATGTCGGCGGGCACAGTGGCTTCAATGGCTTTGGCGTACCGCAGGTCGCTCGCAAACACCAATCCGGGCGTTACCGTCTTGAGCACATGCTTGAGCTTGTCGTAATCCACGCTCACGAGCGAGTAGGGGGGCGAGACGGGCACGAAGGGCACGCCCGCCACCAGACACCCCAAGGCGAGGAGCGCATGCTCCAAGCTGTTCTCACTCAAGATGGCCACTGGGCGCTCCGCGCTCAGGCCCCGGTTGATGAGGGCTTGCGCCAGGTGCTGGGCGGTTTGCCAAGCCTCACCCCAGCTCACATGCCGCCAGTCGCCCCATTGCTGGTTGGGTAGCGCGACGCGTCGCGCCATGAAGCTGCGCTCGGGCGCCGTTTGCGCCCAGTGCTGCAAGCGATCGGTGATGCGATCGGGGTAGGGCGCCAAGGCTTGATCGGCTTGCAGGTAGCGGGTGCCTGGGGCGCCGTCACGCAAGTTCACGCGCGTGACACCAAACTGCAGTGGCCGAAACTTCGGGGCATTCATGCGGGAGTCTCCTCGGTCAGTGGCGTGGGGTGTTGGCGGCTCAAGCCGCTTTTTGAACTTTGGCGGCCTTGCCTTCGAGGAAGGCGCGCACCCGCGCTTTGGCCTCAGGAGCGGCCTGGGCAATGGAGGACATCAAGGCCTCGGTCAAGAAACCATGGTCCGCCGGCTGCTCGGCAATGCGGGGCAGGGCATGCATGAGGGCGTAGTTGGTGAGAGGGGCATTCGTGGCGATGCGGGTGGCGAGCTCAATGGCCTTGGCCAAGGCTTCACCGGGGCCCACCAGGTACTGGGCAAAACCCAGGCGCTCGCCGTCCGCGGCGTTGTACACCCGGCCCGTGAGCATCATGTCGGTCATGCGCGCGACGCCAATGAGCTTGGGGATGCGCACCGAGCCGCCTCCGCCCACAAAAATGCCCCGAGTGCCCTCGGGCAGGGCGTAGAAGGTGCTTTCATCGGCCACGCGAATATGGCAGCTGCTCGCGAGTTCGAGTCCGCCCCCCACTACCGCCCCGTGCAGGGCCGCCACCACCGGCACCCGTCCGTACTGAACGGCGTCCAAGGCCACGTGCCAGCTGCGCGAGTGCAAAACGCCTTCGCCGGCATCCCGCTCTTTGAGTTCCGACAAATCCAGCCCGGCGCAGAAGTGGTCGCCCTCGCCATGGATCACGGCCGCACGGGCCGCTTCGGGCAGGTTTTGGAAGACATCCCGCAGCGCTTCGATGAGCGAATCGCTCAGCGCGTTGCGCTTGACGGGGCGGCGCAGTTGCACCACGGCCACCGCACCTTGCATGTCCAGTGAGACACCATGGGCGGCAGCGCGTTCGAGAAGGGGGTGGGTTTGTGCGGACATTGAGATTTTCCGGTGGTCGGTCTAGAATGTTATCTTTTATAACGATATTGTGAGACCGCCCCCTGGCCTTGCATCTCGGGAAAAACCCTTGGGAGCCCTTTTTTGGAGACAACGCGATGAAACACCAAGACTTGATTGCCATCGACATCCACACCCACGCGGAAGTGAGCTGCTGGAATCCCTTTGACAACTACGGCGAGGAATACGATCGCGCCGCGGATAAATACTTTGGTTCCAACCGTCGCCCCACCATCGATGAAACCGTGGCGTATTACCGCGAGCGCAAGATTGGCTTGGTGATGTTCACCGTGGACAGCGAAGCCCAGCTGGGCCGCCGCCGCATTCCGAACGAGGAAATTGCCGAGGCCGCGCGCAAGAACAGCGACATGATGATCGCCTTTGCCAGCATCGACCCCCACAAAGGCAAGATGGGCGCCCGCGAGGCCGAGCGCTTGATCAAGGAAGAAGGGATTCGAGGCTTCAAGTTTCACCCCACCGTGCAGGGCTACCACCCGTATGACAAGATGGCCTGGCCCATCTACGAGGTGATCAACCACTACAAACTGCCCGCCATTTTTCACACAGGCCACAGCGGCATTGGCAGCGGTATGCGCTGTGGCGGTGGCTTGCGTTTAGCCTACAGCAATCCCATTCATTTGGACGACGTGGCGATTGACTGGCCGGACATGCAAATCGTGATGGCCCACCCGAGCTTCCCCTGGCAAGACGAGGCCCTCTCGGTGGCCACCCACAAGCCCAATGTCTGGATCGACCTCTCGGGCTGGAGCCCGAAGTACTTCCCCAAGCAGCTTATTCAGTACGCCAACACCTTGCTCAAAGACCGCGTCCTCTTTGGCTCCGATTACCCCCTCATCACGCCCGAGCGCTGGATGAAGGATTTCGAGGTCGCGGGGTTCAAGCCCGAGGTCATGCCCGGAATCCTCAAAGGCAACGCGGTACGATTACTGGGTTTAGAACCCTGATCCCCTGCTTCCTTGATTTCTGTCCTCACCCTCACCGGCCCCATCTACCTCGCCATTGGCCTGGGTTACGTCGCCACCCGGCGCCAAGTCTTTAGCCAAGCCGATGGCCAGGTGCTGGGCCGCTTCGTGTTGCAGTTTGCCCTGCCGGCCATGATCTTTAGCACCCTGGCGCAGCGGGATTTCGAGGAGGTGTTTCACCCCGATTACCTGCTGGCCTACGCGCTGGGCTCGCTCGTGGCCATGGGCTTGGGACTCTTGTGGGCGGGGGCGCTGGGCCGCGGGGGCATGACTTCGGGGGCGGTGATGGGCATGGGGCAGAGTTGCTCCAACAGTGGCTACATCGGTTACCCCATTTTGTTGCAGGTGCTGGGCCCTTCGGCCGGGGTGGGCATGGCGCTCACGTTGCTGGTGGAGAACATGCTCATGATCCCCCTTTGTCTCGCCTTGATGCAAAGCGGACAGGCGCGTGACCAATCGTTTTTGCGCAGCCTGGGTGCAAGTTTGTGGGGCATGCGCAAAATGCCGCTCATTTGGGCCATCGTGCTGGGCTTTTTGGCCTCGGTCGCCGGCTGGCACCCGCCCGAAATCCTGGCACGCACGATTCAAATGTTCGCCGGAGCGGCCGCTGCGGCGGCGTTGTTTGTGAATGGCGGGGCCTTGGTGGGCTTAAAGCTCGAGGGCTTGCTCAAACCCGTGGCCGGTGTGGCCCTGGGTAAATTGGTGGTGCACCCCCTGGGGGTGGGGCTGGCGCTGTGGTGGTTGGGTGTCGCCGAGCCCGAATTGTTTGTGTCGGGGATTGTGTTGGCAGCCATGCCCATGTTGGGCATTTATCCGCTGCTCGCCCAGCGCGCGGGTCAAGGCAGCTTTAGCGCGGCCGCCCTCTTGGGCACCACCATCGCCTCCTTTGCCAGCATCAACCTCATCCTTTGGGGGCTCTCCCACGGCGGCTGGATCTAGTCCTGCGGGCTTTAGGTTTTGTTATCGACGATGAGTCCCTTTTGCTGACTCGGTTCGTGGTGGACTTGGCCAATGCCCTTGAGCTCAAACTCTCGCACCACCTGCCCGTTGGATTGGTTGGTCACCTTGATCTTGAGGGTGTTGGAGCGGGTGTCCACATGAAAACCCAGCGAGACCAATTTGTCCGCCACTTGGAAGGATTCTTTGTGCACTTCTTTGACTTCTTTCACGGGCGGGGCCTTGAGCGCTTTGGGCATTGGCGACTGCCCAGACGTTTGCCGGGGGTGAACTTCCGTGCCCGCGCCCACAGGCACGACATGGCCTGCCGCGGGGATCTGATGAACATCAACGATGGGTGGGGACATGACAAGACTCGCTTTCTGCCGCAGGGCATGGCCCGCCGCTCATGTCAGTGGATTCGGCTCAGCGGGGAATTCCTTGAGGGCAGAGCCGGATATATTTTGTATTGATAAGTATCAAGTATCGTAGGCGTGGCCCTGCTGAAGGTACCAATCCGCCCAGCGGGTTAACCCCTGGGTCAGTGGGGTATCGGCCCGGTAGGCGGTGAGGGCCTCCAGGGTTTGCGTGTCGGCCCAGGTGCGTTGAACGTCACCGCTTTGCATGGGCAAGAACTCGATTTCCGCTTTTTTGCCCAAAGCCGCCTCCAAGCCCCGTATAAAGTCCATCAAAGCCACGGGCTGGCGGTTACCGATGTTGTGGACGCGAAAAGGCGCGGTACTCGTGTGCGGCGTTTGGAGGCGCGAGGGGTCGTTGCTCGGGCTGGCGGGGTGATCGAGTACCCGCACGGTCCCTTCCGCAATGTCCTCCACGAAGGTGAAATCGCGCGCCATGTCGCCACCGTTGAAAACCTGAATGGGACGCCCGGCGCGAATGGCCGCGCTAAAGAGCCAAGGGGCCATGTCAGGGCGGCCCCAGGGCCCATACACCGTGAAAAAGCGCAATCCAGTGGTGGGCAAGCCAAACAAATGGCTGTAGGTGTGCGCCATGAGTTCGTTCGCCCGCTTGCTCGCGGCGTATAGGCTCACCGGATGGTCCACCGCCTGCTCTGGGGCATAGGGCATGGTCACATTCGCGCCGTACACGCTCGAAGAGCTCGCGTACACCAAGTGCTCCACCTGGAGTTGTCGGCACCACTCCAAGACCGTGCCAAAGGCGGTGATGTTGTGTTGCAGGCAGGTGGCCGGGTGATCAATCGAATAGCGCACGCCGGGCTGTGCGGCCAAATGCACCACGCGCTGGGGAGCGAACTGCCGCACCTGTTGCCAAGTGGCGTCTTGGGGTTGGGAGAGATCCGCTTCCAAGAATTGCAGTCCGTCGAGTCCCACCAGTTGGTTTTGGCGGGCGCGCTTGAGCGCCGGGTTGTAGTAGGGCACGAAGTTGTCCAAGGCCAGGACGCGGTGGCCCAAAGCGATGAGCCGCTGCGCCACATGCATGCCAATGAAACCCGCTGCGCCAGTGAGCAAAATATTCATGCTGGGGGCTCCTCCACAGACGCCTCCCGAGGAGGCAAATTCAACCACCAGGCCACCAGCACGCAGCTGAAATAGGTGGCCCAAAACGCAAACACCACATCCCCCAAAAAGTGACCGCCCTGGAGGAGCCGTCCCAGCCCCACCAGCGCCCCCACGCCGATGCCCACCGCCAACCAGAGCCGGCGACGCCGCCGCACCACCCAGGCCAGGGCGATGGTGTAGAAGCCCAGCGCGGCGTGACCACTCACAAAAGAGCAGTTCTTCACACATTGGTCGGCGGGCTGCAGGGCCGGGGTAAAGCGCTGTGCCCCGCCAAAGTCCGAGACCTGCTCGGGGCGCGCGCGCCCCCAGTGGTTTTTCAGCGCTTCATTGACCACCCAACCCGGTCCCAGCAGGAGGGCGGCGAGCAAAAACAAGAGGCTGCGTCGGGCAGGCAAAGCACGCTTGGCGCGCGTGAAGCTCAGCAGGAGGCCCAAGATCAGCAGAGGCAGGATCACCAGTTGCAAGCGCGCGAAGAGCCAGTAGGAGGCTTGCACCCAGTCCAAATCATGGAGGTAGAAGCCGGCTTCGGGGGCGTAGGCCTGGGCCGAGACGCGCAAATCGATCTCCGGCCAAATCGCAAACAGCGCCAGGCTCAGCGCAAAGAGGCTGAGATCGCGGGGCAACAAGCGTGCCCGGGAGAGGCGGGAGGGAGGTGAGGCGTCCAAAGGCTAAAATGCGCTTGCGCGCAATGCGTTTTCGTGGGCAATCCTATCATTCACTCGTGAAGAAACTCGCGTCCGTCATCGGCATGGTCTTGGGGCTGGGTTTCTTGGCTTGGCTGGCTTGGGCGTTTCCGCTGGCCACCTGGCAGGAGAGCCTCTCGCTTTTACCCCCCTCCACGCTCGCCCTGGCTTTGCTCGCCCTCTTGCTCACCTATGTGCTGCGCGCTTGGCGCCTAACCCTCGAATTCTCGGCCTTTCCCCTCTTGAGCCTGGCGCGCGCCCTGCGCATTGTGGTCCTGCACAACGCCATGCTCAACGTCATGCCTTTTCGTTCCGGCGAGTTGGCTTTCCCCTGGTTGCTCAAGCGGGTGGCAGCCGTGCCCCTCCTGCGCGCCACCGGCTCCCTGCTTTGGCTGCGGTTTCAAGACGCCTGCGTGGTGGCGCTGCTGGGCATTTGGGTTTGGCCCATGGACACCATGGGCTGGCGTCTCGTGCTCACACTGGGCTTGGTGATGGGCGTGCTGTTCGCCCACTTCATGCTACGCTCAGAGTGGTCTTTCTTGCGCACGGCCACGCAGGGCTGGCGAGCCAAGCTCGCCGCCTTGCAAGAAGGCTTGCGCCATGGCCAGCAACAGTGGCTGGGGTCGTGGTTGATCACCCTCGCCAATTGGGTGCTCAAGCTCAGCGTGCAGGCCGCGCTCTTGGTGTTGCTCTTGGACATCGCGTGGTCGCTGGGCTACAGCGGTATTTTGGGCGCCGAGCTCTCGGCTTTCTTGCCCATTCAAGGGGTGGCCGGCTTGGGTACCTTTGAGGCGGGCACGGCCCTCGCGCTCGGGATGCACGGCGTGGAATGGAAGCCTGCGCTGCAAGCAGCAGCGCTGGTGCACGCCGTGATGTTGTTGAATTCTTTGCTCTGGGCGCTCCTTGTGGGACAGCCCTGGCGACCCCTCCAAACTGTGGAAGATAGGCCCGCATGAACGCTCCCGCCCCCCTCAACCTCCCGACCGTCTCGGTCGTGGTGCCCATGTACAACGAGATCGACAACGTGGCCCCGTTGGTGCAACGTTTTGAGGAGGCCTTGGGCTCGGCCCCCTGGCCTTGGGAGCTTCTCTTGGTGGATGACGGCAGCACCGATGGCACCACCGCCCGTCTGCGCGAGGTGGCGCGCCAAACCGGCGATCACATTCGGGTGATCGAGCTGGCGCGCAACTTCAAACAAACCGCCGCGATGCAAGCCGGTATCGACGCCGCCCGTGGCGACGTCATCGTGACCCTCGATGGCGATTTGCAAAATGACCCGCTGGACATTCCGCTCTTGGTGGAGCGGCTGCTGCGCGAGGATCTGGATTTGGTTGCGGGCTGGCGCAAAGACCGCAAGGATGGTTTTTGGCTGCGCAAAGTTCCTTCGCGCATTGCCAACCGCCTCATTGCCCGTTTGACGGGCGTGCGTTTGAACGATTACGGCTGCAGCCTCAAAGCCTTTCGGGCGAGTTGCTTGCGCCAGATCCGCCTCTATGGCGAAATGCACCGCTTCATTCCCGCCTGGATCGCCACCGTCACCCACAAGGACCGCATTGCCGAACAGGCCGTACGCCATCACCCCCGCATCCATGGCGAATCGAAATACGGCATCTCGCGCACCTTCCGCGTGATCCTGGATTTGCTCTTCATGTATTTCATCATGCGCTTTCGGGCACGCCCGGGCCATTTCTTTGGGCTGATTGGCTTGGGCCTGATGGCCCTGGGGTCCTTGATCCTGGGTTATCTGTTCGTGCTCAAGCTCATGGGGGAGTCGATCGGCTCCCGCCCTTTGCTCACCCTGGGCTTTTTCCTCATGGTGGCGGGGGTGCAAATGCTCAGCACAGGCATTTTGGCCGAGGTGCTGGTGCGGGTGCTCTTTGAGTCGGGTGGCGCGCAATCCTATTGGGTGCGTGACCACGCCGAGCGGGCGCCTGAGGCGGGATGGCGTCGCCCATGAGGTTTTCCCCCGCGTCGTCGCCCCCGCACCTGACGGTGACGCGCGCGGTGGCTTGGCTACTCCTGGCCCTGGGGTTGCTGGGCTTATGGCGCGTATGGGTGGTGCAAGGCCTGCCCTTGTCGGTGGACGAAGCCTACTATGTCGCTTGGTCTAAAACCCTGGATTGGGGCTATTGGACCAAGCCCCCCCTCATCGCATGGTCCATCGCGCTGGCGCGCGAGGCGTGCGGGCCCTCCAGTGCGTGCGTGCGGGCCGTGCCCCTGCTGCTTTACCCACTGAGCGCCTTGCTGTTTTTTGTTTTGGCGCGGCGGCTTCAAGACAACACCCTGCGGGCCCTGGGGGCTGCACTGGCCTTTGCCAGCTTGCCGCTGACGAGTTTTTACGGCTTGGCCGCGACCACGGATGCTTGGCTGCTGTTTTGCTGGATGGCCGCCATGTGCTTTCTGTGGGAAGCGCTCACGCACCAGCCCAAGGCCTGGCTGGGGGTGGGGCTTTGCGTGGGCTTAGGTCTCCTGGCCAAGTACTCCATGAGCGTGTTTGGCTTGTGCGCGTTCATTGCGCTCTTGCTCCCGCGCTGGCGTCACCATTGGGCGACGCCGTGGCCCTATCTGGCGGCCGGCGTGGCCTTGATGGTCTTCGCGCCCAACCTGATCTGGAACCTCCAAAACGGCGCGCCCACCCTGCGCCACACCGCAGAAATTTCCGCGGCTGGTGGTGGCTATCGGCTCAACATCGGCTCCTTTGTGGCGTTTGTCGCCGCCCAGTGGGTCATCGCCACCCCCATTTTGGTCGGGGCTTTTGTCGCGTCCTTTTGGGCTTCACCCAGCCCCGCACCTGCGCGGGCGCCGCGGGCCTTTTTGTTGTGCTTGAGCCTGCCCATGCTGGCCGTGATTGCCCTGCAGGCGCTGGCCGCACGCGCCCACGCCAATTGGGCCGCCCCCGCCTTGATCGGCGTGGTCATGCTCGGGGCGTTGCAACTGGGGCACAGGCGTGTTGCCTGGGCGGCGGTGTTTGCGTTCAATCTGGTCTTCGCCGCTGCGCTCTACCACTACCCCCTCTTGGTGGCCAAACCCCTGGGCCTACAGGCGAGCAAATACAGCGATCCCTTCTGGGGCCTGCGCAACTGGCCCGATTTCATCCATGGGGTTGAACGTGCGCTGGCCCTGCGGGGGCCAGCCCCTTCATGGCGTGTGGCCTCGGACGATCGCGCCGTGCTGGCGCAATTACAAGCCAATTTGAATTTACCCGCAGGAGCCGCCATGGGCTGGCGGGTTCAGGGGGTGGCCCAAAACCACTTCGACCAACGCTTTCCCCTCACGCTCACGGACACACCGGTGCTGTTGGTCACGCGCCAGGCGCCCGAGCAAGTGTTGCGAGATTTTCCCCAGGCCCAGCGGGTGGGTGAGGTTCGCAGCGAGGCCATTGCCGAGGCGGCTTTGCACTACGCCCTGTGGTGGTTGCCGCTCACGCCTGGGCAGCCGTGACGCGTGAGCGCCAAGCGCGCCAAGGGGCACCCTCGGCGCGCCACCACAGCGCGAGGAGCGCGAGCACCAAGGTGCCGCCATGCACGCCCGTGACCCACGCCACAAACTCTGCTCGCCCTTGGGTGATCCACGATTGACCCAAAGTGGCCATGTTGGCGTAGACCGCATAAATCAGCACCGCCAGCATGAGGTTGCCGCTGCGGCCCACGCGCGGGTTTGCGCGCGTGACGACCAGTCCCAAGAGCACCAGGTTGAGCGGTGCGAACGTCAAACCCATGCGCCAGGAGAGCTCGCCCAAATTGGCGAGGGTGGGTGATTGAATGAGCGCCAAGGTGTGCAAGGATTTGGCCGAGGGGCTGGCGTCGCCGGTGAGCGCCTCGCTCACTTGGACGCTCAATTGCGCAAATTCGCTCGTGCGCAACTCTTGTTGTTGGGCTTTGAACTCCACCCGCATGCCGTTGTCGAGCACCAGATGGCGGCTGCCGTCATCCGCTTGCACCAAGCGCCCGCTCTTGGCCGTGGTGAAGGATTCAATGCCGTGCTCGTGGGTGTAGATGAAGACGTTGCGCGCTTGTTGGGTCGCGCTCTCTTTGTCGACAAAAAACACCCGTCGGCCATTGGCCGACTCTTGGAATTGCCCGGGCTCGACGCGGTCAATGTCGCTGCGTTTTTCATAGCGATCGCGCAACAAATCCATTTGCTGGTGCGACCAGGGTTGCACGAACTGGGCAATCAAGGCCACGCCGAGGAAGACCGGCCAGGCAAAACGCAGCACCGGCGCGATCAACTGCATGAGGTTGATGCCGCTCGATTGCCAGATCACCATTTCGCTGTCGAGGTACATGCGCGAGAGGGTGCTCACCACCGCAATGAACAGCGCCAAGTTGAGGATGAGCGGAATTTGTCGCATCAGGGCAAAGGCGGTGATGAGTCCCACCTCGGAGGGGTCAATGCCCCCCACGGCAGCCCGTCCCAGGGTTCGGATCAAGGTCATGGTCATCACGATGGTGACCAGCACAATGACCGTCGCGCCAAAGCTGCGAGCCAATTCTTTGCGCAACGTGTTATCGAGCAACATGCGCGGAATTATCCTGTATCGCTGCCGCGCGCACGCGCCTGGGCTCCCCAAAGCGAGAGCCAGCCCCCGATGGCGAGCGCGACGAGCCAAATCAAGCCTTCGTCATAGCCCGTCTCTGGGTTCCAAAGCACCCCTAAAAGCCATGGGGCGGCCGCCCGTGCCAGCGCCAGCGGCACGCCCAGCAAGCCATAGAGGCTGCCCACCAAGTTGGGGGTGATGTACTGCGCCACCACCGTGCCTTTCACGATGGTGAGCATGCCGTTGCCGGCCCCATACAAGAGCACAAACGCCCACAAACCCACGCCGTGCGGATCCCACCACAATGCAAAGAGACCGACGGGAATCAGGCCCGGAATCCAGCGGTTGGTCACATGGGGGTCTATGTGGCGCTCGGTCACCAGTAAGCCAAAACGCCCCAGCACTTGCACCACCCCCACCCAGGCGGGAATCATCAACACCCAGAACTCCTCCAGCCGATGGCCGCGCAACAAACTCACCAAATGCGCGGGCAAGGCCGCGGTCACCCCCATGAGCACCACGATGAAAAACCCCAAAAACCAGAAGGTGGGGTTGCGCGCGTGCGGCCCCAGGGGTTCAAGCACTTGGGGGCCGCTGTGGCGGGCTTTGATCTGGCGTTCATCGCGCAGGAGCCAAGCGTGCGCGGGTGCACACAACGCCAGGTGCAGCAAGCCCAGACCCAGCGCGGTGTCGCGCCAGCCCCAGTGGCTCACCATCCAGGCGCACAAGGGGATGCACACGGTGCTGGCCAAGCCTCCGAGAAAGGTCAACACAATGATGGGGCGGCGGAACTCATCTGGGTAGCGGCGGGTGAGCACGGCAAAGGCCGCCGGGTAGAGCGTGGCCGCCAGTCCCAGGCCCATCACGCCCCATGCGAGGAGAAAACCCAACAGGCTCTCCACCTGGGCCAAGCCCAGAAAGCCCAGCCCCACAACCGCCGAGCCCAGGCCCATGACGCGTCGGCCATAGCCCTGATCAATCCAGCGCCCGAGCGGGTAGGCGGCCAGGCCCTCGGCCAGCAGGGCCAAACTAAACCCCAAGGTGGCTTGGGCGCGGGGCAGGGCGAGTTGCTGCTCGATGGGTTCGAGAAAAACGGAAAAACCGTAAAAAACGGTTCCCCAGGTGAGGAGCTGAAGGGCTGAGAGCGCCAGCACAAAAATCCAGTCCACCGAGGCATGAGGGCGCGTCATCTCCCCATCATAATCGGGGTTAATCCGTCCACGATCCCCAGGAGCGACCATGTCCCTCAACCGTCGTCAAACCTTGCTCGGTGCGTTCGGCTTTGCAGCCGCCATGCCCGGCTGGGCCCAAGAGAAGTACCCCAGCAAGGCCATCAGTTGGATTTGTCCTTATGCGGCCGGCGGCAATGCCGATACCCGCTCGCGCCAGGTGGCCAAGGTGATGAGCGCGATTCTGGGCCAACCCATCGTGGTCGACAACAAAGCGGGCGCGGGGGGCAATATTGGCACCGAAGCCATCGCACGCGCCAAGGCCGATGGCTACACCCTGGGCATGGGCAACCTGGCCCGCTGGCGGTCAATGCGGCGCTCTTCAAAAAGCTCAATTTCGATCCCCAGCAAGATTTGCAGCCCATTTGCCTGATCGAGCGTGGCCCGCTCGTGCTCATGGTGCGGCCGGATTCGCCTTGGCGCAGCGTCAAGGATTTGGTCGCGGCGGCCAAGGCCAACCCGGGCAAGTTCAGCTATGCCTCGGGCGGCATTGGCGGCTCGCACCACCTCAGCGGCGCCCTGTTTGAGCACTCGGCCGGGATTGACCTCATCCACGCCCCCTACCGAAGCGGCTCGGCGGGCGCGACCGATCTGATGGGCGGGCAGGTGCACATGATGTTTGAACAAATGTATGTGGCCATGCCCAATATCCAGACGGGTCGCATGCGCGCGCTGGCCATCACCAGCAAACAGCGCTCACCCCTGCTGCCCGAATTGCCCACCATGGCCGAGCAGGGCTATCCGGCGGTGGAAGTGCTCAACTGGCAGGGCCTGATCGGGCCGCGTGGCCTGGCCCCAGAAATCGTGCGCCAGCTCAACACCGTCTGCAACCAAGCTTTGCAGAACGCCGAAGTCAAAGAGCGCATCCTCTCGCAGGGCAATGAAGTCGGCGGCGGCACCCCTGAGCAGTTTGCCGCCCTCATTCGCAGCGAAACCCCGCGCTGGGCCAAGGTCGTGCGCGACGCCCGCATCGAACCCGAGTGAGTTCAATCGGCGATCAAGAGGCCAATCTTGCCAAACTGCGTGCCCGAGGCCAGCAGGTCAAGCGCGGCGTGGGCTTGCGCGAGCGGAAAGACCTGGTCGAAAACGGGGCGGATGCGCTTGCGTTGGCAAAAGTCCAGCAGCGCATGCATCTCTTGCAAGTTCCCCAAGGTCGAGCCATACACCTGCAATTGGCGAATGAAGATTCGGCGCAAATCGGCGCCGGGCTGATCGCCTGCCGTCGCGCCGCACGTCACCACGCGGCCACCCCGCACGAGCGACTTGAGCGCCCAGCCCCAGGCCGGGCCCCCGATGTTTTCAAACACCACATCCACTCCGCGCCCTTGCGTGGCGGCCAAGGCCGCGCGCGCCACATCCTCGCGGGAGGAGTCAATCCCGACGTCCGCACCCATGGCCTTGGCGCGCGCGAGTTTGTCCGCATGCCGAGACGTCACCAACACCCGCGCGCCCATGGCCTTGGCCAGCTGCAGACCGGCGAGTGACACCCCACCGCCAATGCCGGTGATGAGCACTGTCTCGCCCGCACGCAAGCGGGCCTGGGTATGCAACATGCGCCAAGCGGTGAGGTGGGTCACGCCCAGCGCGGCGGCTTCGAGGTCGCTCAAGTAGTCGGGCGCGGCCATCGCGTTGCGCGCGGGTAAGGTCAAGAACTCAGCCCAAGTGCCATCGCGGTGCTCGCCTAGCAAGGACATGCGCAGGCACAACACATCGTCACCACGCTGGCAAAACTCGCACACCCCACAGCCGATGCCGGCATGCACCACCACCCGCTCGCCCGGTTTCAGGTTGGTATCCGGAGGGGCCGTGACCACCACGCCGCAACCGTCAATGCCCATGATTTGCGGCAAGGTGTGGGTGATGCCCGCGCCGCTGTTGCGCATGTAGAGGTCCACCTGGTTGAGCGTGGCCGCGCGCATGCGCAGCAACACCTCACCCGGGCCCGCTTGCGGGAGGGGCCGCGGCCCGGCGTGCACCACTTCGTTGCCACCGTGTCCACTGAGGTATACCGCTTGCATGGTCGAGGTCATGGCCGCCGTCCTTACAAATCCTGCAAGGCGATGTCCAGATGCGCTTGGAACACATCCGCACTCCCCAGTGCGTTGGCGTTGAGCAGGGCGAGCTTGACCAAAAAAAGCTCGCGGCGGTCCTCGCCCGCGGCGTCGATGGCTTGGGCCAGCGCGTCATAAACCCGCTCCAGTTGTTCGATGGGCAGGTCGGGCGTGGGCGTGTCTGACATGGCGGTCCTCATTGGGGTAAGGCGTGGCGCAAGGCGTCGCCCAGGCGCTGCGCGTCCAGGTTGAGCCAGCGGGCGCAAACGTGTTGATCCGGGCGCAGCAAATAAGCCCCGCCTCTGGCGCGAATGCCCCAACGTTGGCGGCAATGGCCCTGCGCATCGGCCAGCGTGAGGTCGGCGCCCGCCACCGGCGTTGCCGAACCAATCGCGATCACGCGCAGGGGGAAGCCCTTTTCACGCCAGCGCGCGAGGGTCTCCTGCAGGGCCAGGGGAATCGCCTCTTGTGTCGTGAAATACAACAAATCGAAGCCGCCGCCCAAGTGGTCCAGCAAAAACGTGTCCGGGCCCAAGCGCACATTTTGCGGGGGCGCGCCATGCCCCGGTCCCTCGGTAAAGAGGGCGTTGTCGTCGCCCGGCGCGTTGAGGGCAGAGTGCACGTAAGCGTGGGGGCGAGAGGTCCGCCAGTGGTAGAGCGGGCGCACAAAGGCTTGGGTGAGCGAGAGCGAGAGCACGGCGTCGCGCAGCAGCGAAAACCCCCCTTTGGGCGGCGTCATGAAGCGCGTGCTCTTGCCCGCTTCGTCAATGATCTCGCGCGCCGCGCCCACGCGCTCCTCGCTGTAATTGCGCAGCAGTTGCGGGCCAGCGAGGCCCTTGAGCACATACGCCAAGTGCCACCCCAAGGACTGCGCGTCCTGAAAAGCCGTGTTCGCCCCCCGCACGCCAAAGATGGGCAAGAGGTGGGCGGCATCGCCCGTGAAGATCACTCGCCCGTGAACAAAGTCGGGCAGGGTGAGGGTGCGTGCCGAATACACCGATGACCAGTCGAGTTTCCAGGGGGTACCTCCCAGACCAATCATCTCCAGTTGCGCGTCAATGCGCGCGCGCAAAGATTGCGGCTGCAAGGCCTCCTCGGGGCTCTCGCCCGCTGGGAGTTGGTAGTCGATGCGCCAGATGCCGCGCGGTTCGCGGTGCATCAAGATGGTGTTGCCCGGGTTCCAAGACGGGTCAAAAAAAGCCAAGCGCTCGGTGGGCAGCGGCAGATCGATCTGGATGTCAGCGATCACGAACTGTCCCTCGTAGGAGGCCCCTTCCATCTCGAGCTGGAGGGCCGAGCGAATACCCGAGCGCCCGCCATCGGCGGCCACCAACCAATCGGCCGTTTGCGTATAGGGGCCGGCGGGGGTATCGACCTCCACCGTCACGCCCTGGGCTTGGGGCTGAACCTGGGTGACTTTATTGCCCCAACGCACCTCAATCAGGGGTTGGGCCTTGCAGGCGTCGAGGAGGTATTCCTCCAGGTATTGCTGCTGGATGTTGATCATCGGAAAGAAGCGGTCGTCCGGATCGTGCGGGGCTTCCAACCGAAACACCTTTTGCTGTCGGTAGTACGAGTTGCCAAAGCGCCAGGGCAGACCGTTTTCCGTCACGCGTTGCGCCACCCCCACTTGTTGCAGGATCTCCATCGAGCGGCGTGTGAACACAATCGCACGACTGCCGGCGGAGACTTGCAGCTCAGCGGTCAGCAACACCGAGGCCACGCCATGGCGCGCGAGCTCCAGGGCGGTGACCATGCCCGCCGGTCCCGTGCCGACAATCAGCACGCGCGCGTGCGCTGGCGTTTGCCCGGGTGTGGGTAACCAAGGCGAGTGAACCTGGTAGTCGTAGTACAGCGAGGGGCGAGCTTGGGTGTCAGGCGTGTGCATGGGGTACGGATAGGGCCTCGACAAAGTGTAATTTAAACCCGATGCAGGCGAGCGCGCGCGCAGCCGCTGGGGCCAACAGGTCATTTGCGATAATTCAAGCCTTGCTTCTTGTTTGGTTGTCATGGAACGTCGTCACCCCGCCAACGCTGCCCTGCGCGCCCAAATTGACCGGGCCCAGGAAGCGCATGCCCATATTCGAGAAGCCCAAGCCGCGCTCGAGCACCAAACCCTGGCCTGTGCGCGGGGGCAAAGCCAAGAGGCCCCTGCACCGCAACAGGCCATCGCGGCCTTGCTCAAAACCGAGCAAGAAGCCTTGCGGTCGCGTCAACACGCGCTCGCGCAAGCAGGTTTGCTCGCGCCGCAACCGGTGGCCGCACAGCGCCTCACGCCTCAAGAGCAAGCGGCGTTGCGGGCCCTCTCACAAGAGCCTTGATTGCACCGCATGAGCGAACTCACTCCGTCGGGCGCGGCACCGCAGTTGCGCGGCGTGAATTGGCGTCGCGGTGGGCGCTGGGTCCTGCGTGACATCGACCTCTGGCTGCACGAGCCGCGCATTGCGTTGATCGGCGACAACGGCGCGGGCAAATCTAGCCTCTTTCGCCTCCTCAGTGGCTTGGATCAACCCGACATCGGTGAGATTCACTTTGCCCCCCCACCCCGCGATGCCTCGGTGACGGTTTGCAACGGCTTGGGCCTGATGTTTCAGAGCTCCGAAGACCAAATCATCTTTCCCACCGTGGAGGAGGAGTTGGCCCTGAGCCTCTCGCCCTGGGTGCCCCAGCGTGCCCAAGCCCTCGCGCAGGCCCGAGAGTGGTTGCACACGCAAGGCCTGGGCGAATGGGCCTCACGGGGCATGGGCAGCTTGAGCCAGGGGCAGCGTCAGTATGTGTGTTGGCTGGCGCTGCGCATCGCGCCGCACCGCACGCTCTTGCTGGACGAACCCTTTGCCAGCCTGGACTTACCCGCGCAATGGCGTTTACGCCGTGAATTCGCGGCCGTCCCGCAACAACTGGTGGTGTCCACCCATCTCTTGTCGCACGTCCAAGATTTCGACCGCGTGATTTGGTTGGAGGCGGGACGCGTGCGGGCCGATGGTGTCCCTGCCGAGGTCTGCGCCGCCTATGAGGCCGAGGTCGCGGCACGTCCGCTAAGGGATGCGCAGACCGCACGGGAATCCGCATGATCAGCCTCTACGCCGACACCCCCACTTGGCTCCACCGCCGCAGCGCGGGGAGCAAAATGCTGGCCATCGCTTTGGCCAGCATGGGCTTGAGCGCGGGCGACGCCATCCTGTCTCTGAGCCTGGGGCTGGCGCTTGCTCTGGCCCTCTTGCTGTCCATTGCGCCGGCGCTGCGCGGCGCCAAGCGCTTGCTGATGCCCGCGCTGATCGCGGCGGGACTGGTGATGGCGTTTCATGCCTTGGTGGGAGATCCCGCACAGGGACTCAAAGCCAGCTTGCGCCTATTGGCGTTGGCCGCTTTGGGTATCATCTTTGTGTTGACCACCCGTCCCTCCGATGTGCTGGTCACGGTGGAGGGGATCTTGCAACCCCTGCGGCGTTTGGGGGTCCATCCCGAGCGCCTGAGTTTGCAGATTGGTTTGGTGTTGCGCTTTACCGAGCTCTTTTTTGCGCTTTGGCAACGTCTCGATGAAGCCCACCGCCTGCGCACGGGAAAGCCCGGGGGCGTTCGTTTGCTCGCGCCCTTGGTCATCCAGGTCTTGCGGCGGTCCGAACGCGTGGCCGACGCCTTGTGGGTGCGCATCGGAACCGTTCACACCAAACCTTGAGGTTTTTGTTCG
>Ga0255182_1000427_pt1 | contig 28952 bp, 30 predicted proteins | sample Atl_UVDOM_RepA_8_FD_188420 | JGI IMG/M metagenome (GOLD analysis project Ga0255182, IMG submission 188420) | Freshwater microbial communities from Altamaha River, Georgia, United States - Atl_UVDOM_RepA_8d | ecosystem: Environmental > Aquatic > Freshwater > River | place: USA: Georgia...
TCCAGATCAGACGATGGAATGTTGAGTGCCGTCTTGAAGGCATTGACGGTGATCTTGCCCTCTTTCTGCCCAGCCGCCGAAGCGTCATGCAGAATGAGGAAATCCGCAGCCCCATCGACCGCAGCAATCGTCGGCAGATCGTCGATCGGCGGCACAACCGGCAGCCGGGTTGTCGCGCCGGTTGCTACATGCAGCGTACCGCGATCGGTGGTGAAATGCGCCTCGCCTGCCAGCATGGAAGCAGAAGGCAGATTGGCCTTAAGGCCGCGTTTGAGTTGTATTCTGGGCATTGCTGTTCCTTGGCGAAAAGGGGGTGATCAATTGAATGTCCCGCCGTCGATAATCTCCGCGACCGGGCCTTCAGGCCCAGCTGGCCCCGCGACACCGGGCGGGCCGATCAGCGTCGGCACCGGTGATGGCGGATTCGCCGCAACAACCGCCGCGATACCGCCATCCGGCCCGCGCCAGCGCAATGTCAACGCGGGCTCTGGCTGTCGCCATTGCACCAGCATCATGGCGCCACCGAGGGCTTTAGGCGGATCGCGACCGGCTCGGTCACGATCACACCGCCAGCAACTTCAAGCCGTGCATCGGCCACGTAATTGCCAGCGGTGAGCATCGACGATGTCATGGCATCTATGGTCAACGTCCAGCCAGGAGGAATGTCGCCCACGGCCGCGCGCGGACTGATCGAAAAAGTGGCCGCAACCGGCGTGCCATCGGGCACGCCGGTTCGACCGGGCGGAACGGATTTCATGACCGCACTGATGGCCGTTACGGTCAGGGGATCACCCGTCACGGCATCGAGCGCGATCGAAATCGTTTCGCCACGTTGGTAAGAAAAGGGAGTCATAGATTGCTCCAATTCCCCTCCCGCAATCGGGAGGGGAGAATTACGAAGTTGCAATCTTCAGCAGCTTTATCGCCTCGCTGTTCGAAACCGCCCCACCGATCCGCTTGGTCGCGTAGAAATTGACATAGGGCTTGTTCGAATAGGGATCGCGCAGGATGTTGGTTTCGCTGCGCTCCGCAACCAGATAACCCGCTTTGAAATTGCCAAAGGCGATCGGCGTGGTGTTGGCCGCGATATCGGGCATATCCTCGCTCTCAACCACCGGATAGCCAAGCAGCGTATCGGGCTGGCCGGTTACCAGTCCCGGTTGCCAGACAAAGGCACCATCGCTGGTCTTGAACTTGCGGATTTTGGCGAGCGTCGCCGAATTCATCACCCAAACCGCACCCTGGCGATAAGGTGCACGCAGTGCGTGAATGAGGTCGAGCAGCTTGTCTTGGGGGTTGGTTGCGGGGAAATCCGACGCCGCACCAACCGGCACATATTGCAGTTGGCCAAAGCTCCGCGTTGCATCCCCGGTCGCCGCAATCGTGTAGGTCAGGAACCCTTTTGGTTTGTCTACGCCATCACCATTAACGAATGCGGTTCCCTCAGCCTTGGCAAATTGCGTTGCGATTTCATCCGCGAGCCAGGCCTCCACATCGAACTGCGCATCATCGAGCATCGCCTGTGTCGCCGCCGGATTGGCATATAGCTCGCCGAAGCTCGGCACGATTTCGTTGAAGGTCGGGGTAGCGGTGGTCGGTCGTGCGGCGACTTCGGAAGCCCAGCCAGAGGCAACGCCGTTGGTCGTCACCAGCTTGCGATAGCCCGCGCTGCCCACCTGCACGACATTGGCGACCGCGCGGATGGGAGAGATCGACTTCAACGTCGCATCGATCACCGCATCGATTTCCCTGGGCACCGCATATCCGCCGTCAGCAGGCACATTGCCGGCAAAGCTTTTCAGCTCGACCTCGCGACCTTTGCGCAAATAGCCTTCGACAAAGGCCGAGCGCGCCAAATCAACCGTATCGGCCCCCGCGAGTTGCGGGCGCACCACAGCGGCAGGCACCACCGCCGCCTCAAATGCCGCCTCCAACGGGTCGGCTTTCACTTCATAATCCATAATCACTCCTTTTCTGGATGGACAGCCAGCACCCGCGCCAGCGGTTGCATGGGATGGTTGACGACACTGACCTCAATGAGGTCGAGGTCGGTAAGTTCACGATATGTTCCCTGCGCGCTTCTACGCACGCGATAGCCAAAGGAAAGCCCCGCCCCGCTCACCACTGGCGGCGCGGATGGGTCCATTTGCGCAAAAACGCGCAGCCCGCGCGCATCCTCCTCCACCCGCTCGACAAAGCCGATGCGGCGGCTCTGGTCATGCTGCCACAGCAGCGGCAACCCTGCCTTCGCCGCACGGGTAAAGGCGCCCTTGCGGACAATATCGCCGCCGCGATCGGGATGGTCAAAAATGGCGGCATAGCCGGCAAAGCGCGTCATTTGATCACCAGCCCGCCCAGCCCCAGCTTGACCGCAAGGCCAATCAACAGCACCGCGAGGGCGCCCCGTACCAGCCATTCCACCACCGCCTTGCGCGCCGACCTTTTGGCATCACGCCAGGCAGACAGCAGCTCGCGCAGATCGGCCATATCCTTGGCCGCGCTCTCATCGGCCAGCCCCAGATGCGCCAGCGCCCGCTGGGCTCCTGCCTCCGAAGCTTTTTCGAGTAGCGACTGTAGTTGAGGTCCGCTGGTCATGTATCCAACCCCACCGCCGCCCGCTTTTCCTCCATCGTCAGGAAGTCCGCGCCAGCAACCTGCGCCCAAAGTCGCTCGCGGTCCTCGCTGAGTGCGCTCACCTGATCGGCATCGACCTTGAGCGAAAGGTCGGCAAACCAGGGCCGCAGCCCTTCGGACAGCGCGTCCAATATCTTCCCCGCCAGCGGCAGGATCGCTTGCCGCCACAGCGCCTTGTTCGCTTCGCGGTAATTGGCGTAGGTCGCATCGCCTGGCAGGCCGAGCAGCATCGGCGGTACGCCAAAGGCTAGTGCAATCTCGCGAGCGGCGGCGGCCTTGAGGCCTGTAAAATCCATATCGGCGGGGGTCAGCGACAATGTCTGCCATTTCAGCCCGCCTTCGAGAAGCATCGGCCGCCCGGCATTATCGGCGCCTGAAAAGCTGCGCTTCAATTCCTCCTGCAGCCGGTCAAACTGCTCACCCGACAGCGCCTCTGCCGCCTCATGCACCAGCGCGCCCGAAGGCCGCGCCGCATTGTCGAGCAGTGCCTTGTTCCATCGGGTCGACGCATTGTGGATCGCGATCGCGCCCGATGCCGCGCCTAGGCAGCCCAGCCCATAATGGTCGTCCAATGGATGGTGGCTGCGGATGTGAATCAATTCGTTCGCGCCGAGCCGCGTCACCGCCTCCCCCGCTTTATAGCGAAAGGCGGCGGGCCAGCCGCGCGCATCGGCCTCAACCGAAACCCGCTCGGGCCGCAGCGCATAAAGCTCACACACCGCGCCATCGGCCGTTGTGAGCAACTGCACATAGCCATTGCCATGGAGAAGCAATTGCGCGGCTAGCGTCTCGAGCAGCGACTGCCCGCCACTGGTCGTGGTAACCAGCGCCAGCGCGGCATCATTGCTGGCGGAAAGCGGTGCCGACGCTACCCCCTCCGCCACCAGCCGCACAGCGCGCTGCGCGACGAGATTGTTGAGATAACCCTCGCGCAATTGCGCCTCATAGGATTTGGGCCACTCGCCAATCACACCGCCCGCAAAGGCGCGAGTCAGCGAAACATGCGTCTTGGCCGGACGCAGCATCCCGCGCCCGGCCGATTTCCAGCCGAAGAGTTTCATTCAAAGCTCCTGAAATTTCAGAGTATCAGCACCCGCGGCTCGTTCACCCGTTTGCCGAGCATCAATTCACTCATCGCCCAGACCAGAGCATCGGCGCGGTCCGGCGACCTGCCCGGCCCGTCATAACCGCCACCCGAAATCAGGCCGCACAGTTCATCCTCAAGCTCGGGGAAGGCACCCGCATGGAAGGCCTTGCCTGCCTCATAAAGCGCCGCCACCGGCTCGGCCCGCGCCACCTTTCCGCTTGAGGCGGAAACTTTCTTGACCGGCATCGTCACATCGGCGGCTTGCAAGGTTGATATCACCATGTCGCCGCCATTGTTCGCTTCCGCGACCACCCGATCGGCATTCCAGGCAAGCGCGGCCGTCGCGACTGCCCGCGCCCAGCCTTCGGGCGAGCAGCCTTTGACACTATGATCCGCAAGCACATAGGCATTGCCGTCGCTGCCTTTGCCCACAACCACGATTCCGCACGCATCGCCGCCTTTGCTCGCCGGCGGATCGACTCCGATGACAACGCGCCGCATTTCAGGGGCCGATCTTTGTCGACAGCGTTCAATCACGCCGCGCGTCCACAGCGCATCTTCGGCATCCTCCAGGAATTCGCCGAGCAATTCCTGCCGCCCCAGCCGTGCCTTGCCGTACACATCGTGCATCGAATTGACGAAACTGTCCGGCAGGTGCGCCCGGTTTGCCGCCATTGCCCCGCGCGAGATGACAACACCCTGTTCCTTGAGCAGCCGGCGGACCAGCGGCACCGCACGCGGTGTTGTCGTGGCGACGATGCGTGGTTCCTCACCCAGGCGCATCGTCATCATCAGATTATCCCAGGCATCGACGCCCTTTTCCCATTTGGCAATCTCATCGGCCCAAGCGAGATGATGCTCGGGACCGCGCAGCGCCTCAGGTTCTGACGCTGCATAGATCTTGGCGATGGCTCCATTCGGCCAAGCCAGCCTTTTGAGTGACGGCTCCCATGTCGGTCGTTGCTCCGCCGGGGCGATGGCGAGCAAACCACTTTCGCCTTCCACCATAACGCTGCGCGCTTCGTGCAAAGTTGCGGCAACCAATGCGATGCGCAGGCTGCCATCGGCCTCGGCAGCTGAGCGCACATATTCGGCGGCCATGCGTGTCTTGCCAAACCCGCGCCCCGCCATAACAAACCATGTGCGCCATTCACCCTTTGGCGGGCGTTGGTCGCCGCGCGCCCAAAATGTCCAATCATGGCTTATCCGGCCAAGATCCGACGGATCCAATGCCGAAAACCAATTGCACAATGCAGCTTGGTCAAGCTGCGCGATCCGCTGAGCCTCACTGCCCGGCGTCGCAGCCATCGCCTGCTCCCTTCGCGCAAACGAAGGGGCCGGAAGCAGCTTCCGCCGCTCCGGCCCCGAATCACATTTTCCCAATATCGCAATATGTGCCTTATTGGCGTTACGATGTCAAGAATAATTATCCTATTTGGTTATTTTGTTCTCTTAAATCTGGTTTGGTCATCCCAGGCAGATCGCAGTTCAGCCACGCCACCCGTCCCAAAAACATAGCGGTCCGGGCGCACCAGCACAGCCTCGACACCGCTTTTGTCCATCCATCTCCCCAGTTGCTTCGCAAACGGTGCCAGTTTCGCCGAGGCTAGATCGCTACGCGCTATCAACCATTGGCCGATACCCAATTGCTCGTCGAGCCGATTGCCTTCGTTATCGATTAATTGCGGGAAATAGCTTCCGGCCGCGGCGCTGCCTTCGAGGATCGCCCCCGTGGAAATCGGCGGATAGGCTGGCGGACCATCGGGCAGCTTGCCAAGCTTGCGTGCCAGCTTGAATTTCATGTCGCGAAGGAAGGCACCCCATTTGCTGGTTATGCAGACAGTCTTGCCCATCATGATCGCCATTTCAATCGTCGCGCGGACATTGGGTTCACGCTCCGGCTGGTAACTGTCGAGCAGCGCGTCGGGCGCTTCGCCTTTCACGACTGCGGCCAGCTTCCACGCGAGGTTGGCGGCATCGCGGAGGCCTGAACACATGCCTTGTCCGGCGAAAGGCGGGGTCTGATGCGCGGCATCCCCTGCCAGCAGCACGCGGCCTTTGCGCCACTGCGCGGCGATACGCGCGCGAAAGGTGTAAACCGCCTTGCGCTCCATCCGCACCGCGCCTTTGACATTCCATGGCTCAAGCAGCTTTTCGATGAAGGCATCGTCGCTGACCTGTTCTGCCGTCTCGCCGGGTTTGATCATGAATTCCCAGCGATGCCGCCCCTCACCCATCAACACACAAGTGGTCGGACGCGCCGGATTGCAGATTTGCAAATTCTCGCTCGGCAGGCGGGTATAGTCGTCGACGAGCACATCGACGACCAGCCACGGCTCCTCAAAATTGAGATCTTTGAAGGTAATCGCCGAAGCCTCGCGAACCGGTGAACGGGCACCATCAGCACCGACCAAGTAGCGCGCGCGGATGGTTTTGCTGCCATCGGGTGTTTCGACCTGCGCCAACACGCCATCGCTATCAGCGGCGAAGGATTTCACTTCCCAGATGCTGTGGAGTTCAGCGTTGTTGAATGTCGCGAGCGAGCGCCGAAGCGCATGTTCGACCGAGGGCTGGTGGATCATGTTTGCCAACGGCCAACCGCCAGGGCCGACCTGTTCCGATCCCTCGAAACGCATCAGGATTTCGCCCTTGGCGTTGAGGAAATCATAGCGCGAAGCACGCCTGCTGCTCGCCATCACTTCGTCGGCAACGCCAGCCTCTTGCAGGATGCGCATGCATTCATGATCGATATGCGCCGCGCGCGGCAGCGGATAGATGTCCGCCTCTTTCTCCGCGACGATCACCTTCACCCCGCGCCGGGCGAGCAGCACCGCCAGCGTGACGCCGGTCGGGCCACCGCCCGCGATCAGCACATCGCAATCAAAATCTGTCATCCGTTCCCTCCCCCGGATTAGCGAGCCTATTTGCGATCAAAGCACAAGGATCATCCCGTCCTGCGCTACCGTCAGCTTGCCTTTGAAATGTTCGGCCATTCCCTCGGTGTACATCTGCCGGACAACGAAACTGTCGGGATAGGGGATGAGGTGCGTGAGCAGCAGGTGCTTCACCCCGGCCTCCTGCGCCTGTTTTGCAAGCGCCTTATTGTCGGCATGGTAGGGGATGGTGCGTTCGGCCACGGTCGCTTCAAAATCCATTCCCAATTTCCGCATCTGCGGGATCGCGCGGCGCACCATGTGCGCGGCATAGGATTCATGGATAGCCAAATTGGCATCGCGCATCGCATCCATGTTCACCGGACTGACTTCGGTATCGCCGCTGATGAAGACCTTTTTGCCCTTATATTTGAGGATATAGCCCAAAGCGGGTTTCACCGGATCGTGCGCAACGAGCGTTGCATCAATCGTCACGCCATCCTTGTCATACACCCGCACCGCGCGCTGACCCTCGGCAAAGGCGATTTCGAGCGGCACGCCAAAGGCGACAGCGCGGTTCTTGGCCAGATGCGGCATATTGGCGCTGCGATAACCTTCATCGAGAGCATAGGCTTGGGCGAAGCCATCGAGCACTTGCTTCATTCCGACCGGACCCTGCACCTCCAGCGGTGTTTTTCGGCCCCAAATCCAGCCGGCATTAATCAGCGTGGCAAGGTCGTTGAAATGATCCGAATGGAAATGGGTGATGAACACGCGTTCGAGCTGGTTCACCGGTATCTTGGAATGCGCGAGCGAGCGAACTGCGCCGTCACCAACGTCAAAGAGGAACATCTTGCCACCCGCGGACACCAGCGTGCAGGCCTGTGCCTTGGCCGAGCTGACTTCGGGCGAACCGGTACCGCAGATCAGCACGCGGACATGCTCTTTGTCTTCAAGGAAGCTGCGGTCAGGCTTTTGCTGCAACCTGCCTTGGATCGCCTGGTCAACCAGTGCATCACGATTGATCCACGCCAGCACCAACGCGCCGACTGTTAGCGCCAGGACAGCGTAAATGATTTTGCGGATCATCGGGCTTAGCTTTCCGCGACCATCTTGGCTTCGATGTGGCCAAGGCGATCAATTTCGCAGCGCACGACATCGCCTGCCTTCAGGAACTGGCGCGGGTCCATGGCCGCGCCCACGCCGCCCGGTGTGCCGGTGAACAGGCAATCGCCCGGCTCCAGCGTCATCCCGACCGAGAGATGCTCAACCTGCTGCCAGATGTTGAACACGAGGTGCTTGCTGTTCGAATCCTGCCGCTTCTCGCCATTGACGAAACAGCGCAGCCCCAGATCATGCGGATCGCCCACTTCATCGGTGGTGACGATCCAGGGGCCCATCGGCGCATGGGTGTCGAAACTCTTGCCGAGCGACCATTGCGGTCCGGCATGCTGCCACATGCGTTCGGTCACATCATTGCCAACGCAATAGCCAAAGATGGCTGAAGGGGCATCGTCCACACCCAGATGCTTGCCGCCCTTGCCGATCACTGCGACCAGTTCGACCTCATAATCGTTGGTCATCGTGCCGGTGGCGATTTCGATATCGTCATAGGGCGCATTGACACTGGTCTGCGCCTTGGTGAACCAAACCTGCCGCTGCGGTGTTTCCATCTTCGATTCCTCGATATGGTCGGCATAGTTGAGGCCAATCGCGAAAATCTTGCCCGGGCGCTGCACCGGCGCCTCCAATTTCACCGACGCCAGTGGCACGCCGCCGCCAGCAGCCGCCTTGGCTTCGAGTGCCGGCTTCAACTTGTCCCAATCGCGGATGAGGTCGATCATCGTGCCTTCGACACCGCTGTCGATGATGGCATCGCCAACAACGATGCCGGTACGGGTTTGGCCATTGGCGGTATAGGTTGCGAGTTTCATGCGGGATTTCCTTTGGGATGGCGGCTGAACAGCCGTTTGATGCGAATGTTAAGGGCGGTGAAAAAGGCGACAAGCCCCGGCGGGGGTGGCATCTTGCCGGCAAACATCGGGTGCGGAGCGCCCCATTGCACAGCCAGCAATGCGCTCATCGGCTGCTTCTGCGGCGGATCGGCCGCCGTAAACAGGTCGCCATCGGTCCAATGCTCAAGCTCGTTTCCGAACGGATCCTTCCAGTAATCGAACACCTGGCTGCCCATGATGTGACGGCCAACGCCCCATGCGGCCTCGCGTTTTTTGGATTTGAGGTGCTGGTGGCCCAGCATCAGGTCATCGAGATTGGCGACCTCGAACGCGGCATGGAGCAGCCCGAGCGGTCCCGGTAATTGGGCAAGGAAAAGGGTGTGATGGTCGGCCGGTTTATCGCCGCGATCACAGCGCATGAACGCCCCCAGCGGCACATCCTTAGCTGCCTCGACCTCATCCGAGGTCAGGAAACCGAAGCGATCCTTGTACCATTTTTCCGAAACGCGAAAGTCGCGTACCTTCAACACCGCATGGCCGATGCGGCGGACATGCGCAGGCGCTGCGTCGAGCCGCACGGTCGATCGAAAGCGCGGTTTGGACGCGACAGTGTTGCGCGGCGGATCGGCGATAGGCAGCGAGGCTTCGCTTTTCGACTGGCCCGCAACGACTTCGACGCCATAGCCATCGGGATCAGTCAGGCGGATAATCTTTCCACCACCCGGCTCTTCCAGATCATCGACTGCCACACCTTCGGCCGCCGCCAGCTTTTCCAGATCGGCAACCGTTTCGGCACGAAAACCGACGGCAAGGAATTTGGCATCGCCTGGCTCGGTCACATGGACGAAGGGCCGACCATCGCTGCCCTTACCGTAAAGCCGCCCACCCTGTTCAAATGTGTGCATCCCGAAATCTTCAAGGAATGACTTCATCGCACCAAGGTCCGGCGCTGCAAAGCGCACATGCGCAATGTCTTCGATCTTGATGACCGGCATCGCCTCTCCTCCTCGATTCGTTATTGACTATTTGGTCAAATAGATTGTATTTGACCAAATAGTCAAGTATGAATCGGAAATGGCCAGCAAAGCATCTTCATCACCCGCCAATCCTTCGCCCCGCGCCGCGCGCACCCGTGCGGCCTTGATTGCGGCAGGGTTTGAATTGCTCGTCGAACGCCCGATTGATGCCATCCCCATCGACGATGTTGTCGCCAAGGCAGGCGTCGCGAAGGGCAGCTTTTTCAATCACTTCGCAGACAAGCAGGATTTCGCCAATGCGATCGCAACCGAGGTGCGGCTAGAGGTGGAGGCGCTGATCACAAAGGCAAATGACGGCGTTGCCAATCCAGTGGAACGGATTGCAGGAGGCATGCGCGTTGCTGCTGAATTTGCGATGGCGCAGCCGAAAAGGAGTGCGGTGCTGTTGCGCTCGCAAGGATCATCAACCGCACGTGCCCATCCGCTGAACCGCGGTGTAGTCGGCGATTTCGAGGCCGCATGCGCACAAGGGCTGCTGCGCCCCGAAGCACAGCAGAGCGGCGTGCTCTATTGGCTGGGGCTGTGCCAGGCGATTATGACCAATATTGTGGAGCGCAGGCCATCGCGCGAGGATGCCAACCGGCGGCTGGCCGAAATGCTTGTGCTGGGCCTGACCGGCCTCGGCATCGATGCAACCGAGGCGGTCAGGCTGGCGCGTCTCAAACCTTAATCAAGGCCCAGCATCTTGCGTTCGCGCGCGATGCCCGGCGCAAAGCTGGGGCGGCCGAGGATGCTTGCAAGATAACCGGTCAGCTTTGGATATTTCGCTGAATCGGGCGCTACCCCGCAGTGCCCTGCGTTAACGAACGGGCTGACCACGGCGATATCGGCCAAGGTCAACCGATCTGCGACGAGGAACCCTGATGCCGGGATGATGCTTTCGAGATAGTCGTAAACCGGCACCATCTCCGTCTCGCCTTGCTTGGCCGCTTCCTCATCACCGGGTTTACCAAGGAATTTGGGGGAAACGACGCGGTTGAAGAAAATCTTGCCGCCAGCAGCGGTGACGATTGTATCGGCGAATTCATCAAACCATACGACGCGGGCGCGATCCGCAGGGTCTGCCGGGATCAGCGCGGGCTCGGGATATTTGGCATCCAGATAGGTGACAATCGCGCTCGAATCCGAAATCTTGAAATCGCCATCGCTGAAGCCGGGCATTTTGCGGAACGGGCTGCAAGCGAGGAAATCGGGGTTGGGATCGCCAAGGCCGACGGCGACCTTTTCCAGTTCCAATCCCTTTTCGGCGGCAAATGCCGCGACCTTGCGCACAAAGGGAGATAGCGGGGCGCCGTAGAGAATCATGTCAGACATCCTTTTGGTTGTTTTTGTAACCACCGATAACTGCCACACCAGTTGCAGATTGCAACCGATAAATAGACAGCTTTGAATAATGGATGGAAGCAGCTAAGCCTTTGATCGCGAACCACCACGGGGGGATGCAATGGAAGGCCTGTTACTGCTGTTTGCCTTGGTCCTCGCGGTCTGGTTGCTCAATCTCAACGGCCGCATCAAGATCCTTGAGGAACGCATCAGCACCCTTGTAGACAGGATGAATGCAGGTGCAGCACCACCGGTGGCAGCGCAGCGAGACAGGGCGAAAACGCCGATCGAGACCTCCACCCCGCATACCGCAAAGGCCTATGCCAGCCGCAAAACGGCAAGGATAAAGGCGGATGTACCTAACTCAGAGCCGAACCCCGTCATCGAGCCGCCAGCGCCAGCAGCGCAAGCCGGCGATGCGCCGGAAAAGCCCTCGCGGAGCTGGAGTTTCGAGGAACTGGTCGGCGGCAAACTTCCGATATGGGTTGGCGGAATATCGCTGGTCTTCGCTGGCTTCTTCCTCGTCCGCTATACGATAGAGGCAGGCTTGCTCGGGCCCGGCACGCGGTCAGTACTGGCCACGCTGTTCGCTTTGCTTCTCATCGCCGGAAGCCAATGGGGTGGCCGACTACCCAAGATCGGCGAATCCTTCAGTGCTGACCCGCGCATCGCCCAATCGCTGGCAGGTGCAGGCGTCGCCATCCTCTATGGCACGCTGTACATGGCGGCAGAGATTTACGGACTGATCGGACTTCCCGTCACCTTCACGCTATTGATCGCAACGACAATCCTCGCCTTCGCGCTGGCATTGCGCCACGGCCCGCCAACTGCGCTCATGGGTCTGGTCGGCGGTTTTGCAGCACCATGGGTCGCCGGGCTCGGGGCGAATAATGTACCTGCGCTGCTGCTCTATCTCGGCGTTTTCCTTGCCGGGCTGTTTGGCCTTGCACTGTGGCGGCGCTGGCTGTGGCTGTTGCTGCTGGCCAGTGGCGGCGGGGCAATCTGGACAATCGGGCTGATCGCCACGGCAGAGAGTGCACTCCCCCTGATAGGGTTGTTCGTAATCGTTGCAGGTTCCGCCGCAGTGCTGGTGGGTGACAGGTTTGCGAACAGCGATCCACGGCTGGAAGCCATGGCGCGCTATGCACCAATGGGGCTGGCGTTGGTGCAGCTTGCCATGTTGCTGCCCCGGCTGGAATTCAGCTGGATTGGCTGGGCCTTTTACGGTGCGCTGTCGGCTGGTGCCATTGCACTTGCCTTGCGCGACGAACGCCACCTGCCCAACCTGTTTGGCGCGCTGCTTGTCTGCCTGATGCCGCTCGCTGCCGGATGGGAGGGAAGCGCCCCGCGCGGTATGATGGCAGGCGCCTCGATTGGTATTGGCCTGTTATTTGGGATCCCTGCTCATGCGCGTGCGTTTGAGGATCGTGCTGGCCGCGCCTATTGGGCGATGCTGGCGTTGATGGCGCAGGCCATTCCTTTTGTGGCTGCCTTTTCGGTCGCCAAGGCCGATTTCTCCGACCTCGGATGGGGCATCACGTCGGCACTGCTGGTGCTGCCGGCAGGCTTCATCGCATGGCGTTGGCGGCAGGCTGCATCGCGTATCGACCAGGTCACCCAGGTCGCTAGCGCCGCGCTTGCGGCAGCGTTTGCCTGGCTGGCGCTGACCCATATCCTGCCCAATGATTATTTTGCGAGCGTTACCCTCGCGGTCGCCGCTGCGTTGGCAGCTTGGGCGACCCGCACCAGCGGCGAAGGAATGCAAAAACTGGCGGCAGTCCCAGCCGGATTTGGAATTTTTGCGCTGCTGGTGGGTTCCTGGCAATTTCTCGACGCCTTGTTCGAGGCATTGGGGGGTGACCAGTTGATGCTCTCAGAACTGCCAGATCTTGGCGATGCCGCAAAACTCACTTTGCTGCCTGCAGGATTGGCGTTGGCAACCGGGCTGCTTCCGCACTTCGCGCTTGGCCGCATCATGCGCAAAGCCTTGGCCGTTGCAGGCGGGGCGGGGCTGCTGGCCTTCGTCTGGCTCATCGCAAAGCAAATCGCGCACATAGACAGCCCTTCGCAATTTATCACGCTTGGACTTGCCGAGCGTGTGGTGATGACACAGGCGCTATTCCTCACGGGATGGCTGGCATTGCGGCAGGCAGGCGACAGCGCGAGCCTTTATGCAAAGGCAGGCCTTGCTGCCACCGCGCTGGCGCTGCTGCGTCTTGTCTGGTTCGATCTGGGCGTGTTCAATCCGCTCTATGTTCCGCAGGCGCTTGGCCCTGCACCCATCGCCAATCTCGGCACCGTACACCTCGGACTTGCCGCATTCTGGCTGTGGCAACTGGCCCGCAATCCGATCGTCAAAAACGCTTATCCGCACCTTCCGAAAACAGCCGAAATCGGCAGCCTCATTTTGATGGCATTGGCGGCGCTCGTGACGGTGCGCCAGTTGGTGCAAGGCAATTTGATTTCAGGCGCGACCATCGATGTCGGAGAGAATTACCTCTATTCCGCCGCCTTGCTTGCACTGGCCATCATCTGGCTGGTCGTCGGGATCAGAGGCGGGCTGTCGATCCTGCGCCTTGCCGGATTGGCCCTGCTCACTTTGGTGACTTTGAAGGTCTTCCTCATCGACGCGTCAGCGCTGGAGGGTGTGCTCCGCATACTTTCCTTCATGGGACTAGGGATCGCATTGATCGGCATCGGCTGGGCCTATGGCCGGGTGATGCGTGCTGGCGCTTCGCCCGAATAAGGCTTGCCCGGAATTGGAAAGCGCCTAGAGCCAGCCCCCATGTTGCAACGCCCTTACGAATGGATGATGGAAAAGGCGGCGCATGCGCATGCTGAGCGCTGGCTGTTCTTCTTTTCCTTTATCGAATCGAGCTTTTTTCCGATCCCGCCGCATCCATTGCTCGGCCTGATGTGCCTTGCACGGCCTGATAGGGCGATACGCTATGGCGCTGTTTGCACCATCGCCTCGGTGCTGGGCGGGCTATTTGGTTACGCCATCGGCTATTTCGCGTATGAGACGATTGGCGTCTCGCTGCTTCAGGCCTTGGGCCTGTGGGACACCTTCCCCGCCGCAGCTTGCTATTTGCGCGAATTCGGCGCGGAGATCATCCTGATCAAAGGCGCGACACCTATCCCGTTCAAGCTGCTGACACTGACGGCTGGTTTCATCCAGATGCCGCTGTTCGATTTCATCTGGTCCAGCGTGCTTAGCCGCGCCTTCCAGTTCATGTTGGTCGGCATGTTATTCTGGAAATTCGGTGCACCGATCAAGGCGTTCATCGACAAATATCTCGCCTGGGTAAGCGCAGGGTTCATCATCATTGTCGTTGGCGGTTTTGTCGCCTTTTCGATGCTCGCTGGCGGTGGGTCCAAAGCCAGCGACAAATGCTCGGGCGTTACCACGATGGAGCAGGTTTTCCAGCGGACTTGATCAGGTAGCAAATAGCTGGCTGTCGTCGGCGAACGCCTTGAACTCCAGAGCGTTGCCGCTTGGATCGGTGAAAAACATCGTCGCCTGCTCACCCACCTGCCCCTTGAAACGAACATAGGGTTCGATGCCGAATTTCACGCCAGCATCCTTCAGCCGTTGGGCAAGTTGCTCCCATTGCGGCATGGTAAGGACGATCCCGAAATGCGGCACGGGCACGTCATGGCCATCGACTGCGTTGTGGATCGGGCGCGGCGTCATCGCAGGATCAAGATGCGCGACGATCTGGTGGCCATAAAGATCGAAATCTATCCAGTGATCCGATGACCGCCCTTCGCGGCACCCCATGAACACGCCATAAAATTTACGCGCTGCGGCCAGATCATGGACAGGAAATGCAAGGTGGAAAGGTCTTAGGCTCATTTGCTCGGCACCGGTTTGGGCAATGGAGTGGACGCCGCATCGGCAGCGGCAAGTTCGCCATACATGATCGCTTGGCATCGCGCGATACGGTCGTTTCTTACTTCGGCAGGTTCCTGCAACGCTGACTGGGCCTTGGCCGCTTCGGTCATCGCTAGGGCCACCACTTCCCGAGGTTGACCGGTCATATCCATCACGCGCTGGCCGACAATGCCCGACCAACGTTTTCCCGGTTGCGCCAGATCGGGCCGTTCGCCGACAGCGAGCGCGATCGTTGCAACACAACCAATATCGCGCATCTGCTCTTCGCTGATCGGGATCGGCGGATTGGGCGTGGCCATCAGCAACAGGGTTGGAAACATCAGCATGGCGACCTGCTAGCACCAGCAGGGTGAACAGCAAGCGACAACTTTGCGCGATTGCAATTCCCCGCTTGGAACGCCATGTCGGCACGCAATGGCAAAATTGATGGCGAAGATCGAGCAACATCGCGGGCTTATGCTGCTCGTGACAGGCAGCGTGTCTGCAATCGGCTTCGCGCCGCTCAACCTTTGGCCGCTGACGCTTATCAGCCTCGCATTGCTGATGCACCTTGTCGCCAAAGCCGAAAGCGGCAAGCGCGCATTCCTGCTTGGCTGGATATTCGGCGTCGGCCATTTCTGCATCGGCAACAACTGGATTGCGACTGCATTCACCTTTCAAACCGCGATGCCCGCTTGGCTCGGCTGGATCGCGGTGTTCTTGTTGGCACTCTATCTTGCCGTCTATCCCGCGCTCGCCTGCTGGAGCGCATGGCGTCTGGCCAAAGCTGTTGGCTCCAAAGGTGTCACACTACCCTTCATCTTTGCTTTCGCTGGGTGCTGGATCGTTGCCGAATGGCTGCGCAGCTGGGTGTTTACCGGATTTGCCTGGAACCCGGTTTCGGCAGCGTTCCCCGCGCAAATACTTGAACCGCCGTTGATCCGTCTGGTGGGCACTTATGGCGCCTCGGGCATCATGGTCGCGGTCGCGGGTGTTGCGCTATTGCTTCTGTCCAGCCTGACGAAATCCGGCGCCGATTGGAGAGCTGCATTTGCACCAAAACTGGCCCTGCTGGCACTGGCAATTGTGTTGTTCACGTCCGGCTGGATCGGCTCGACGTCCTCCGTCCCGGCGAAAACCGCGAGGCTCACCATCGTCCAGCCGAACATCAGCCAGATCGACAAATATGCGCTTGGCTATGAAGCCATAAACTTTTCGCGCCTGGCGCAGCATAGCCAGCCGGAAAATGCTGCGCCACGCCTTGTCCTCTGGCCAGAGGCCGCAATCCCCTGGCGGCTGGAGGATGGCTATCCGGCGCGCGCCTATCAATTCCAACCGGGGGAAAGCGCCGAAGGAACGCGGCTTTTGCTCGCCGGGTTGATGAACCGGGGCGATGTGCTGTTGACCGGGGTGGACCGGCTGGAGTTCGATCAGAACCGCCAGCTCGTCGGGGCGCGCAACAGCGTGACGGCGATGGATGGTGTAGGAAAACTGCTCGCCCATTACGACAAGGCGCACCTTGTGCCCTATGGCGAATATCTCGCGCTGCGCTGGCTGCTCGAACCGCTGGGCGCGACGCGGTTGGTGCCGGGAACGATCGATTTCTGGCCGGGGCCGGGGCCGCGCACCCTTACCTTGCCCTTTGATGGGCGGCGCATCAAAGTCGGCATGCAGATTTGCTATGAGATGATTTTTTCGGGTCAGGTGACCGATCGCGCCAACCGCCCCGATTTCATCTTCAATCCCTCCAACGATGCCTGGTTTGGCAGCTGGGGCCCGCCACAGCACCTTGCACAGGCAAGGCTTCGCGCGATTGAGGAAGGCTTGCCGGTCGTCCGTTCGACGCCGACGGGGATCAGCGCCGTCATCGATGCCGATGGCCGGATTGTAAAATATTTGCCGCTTGGAAAGGCTGGCCGGATCGATGCGACATTACCTGAAGCCCGCGAACCGACGCTTTTTGCGCGATTTGGCAATGCCCTGCCCATCGGCCTTGCTGCCTTGTTTATTGCTTTTGCATTGATGCCGCTTGCCCGACGCAGGACTTCCCGCTAAAGCCGCCAGCAGTATATAAAGATTTCTTTATACGCAGACACAGCAACACTAACTGGGAAAACCATGCGTAACTCATTCCTCTTCACCTCTGAATCCGTTTCCGAAGGCCATCCGGACAAGGTCGCCGACCAGATCAGCGACACCATTGTCGACTTGTTCCTTTCCAAAGACCCCGAAGCGCGCATCGCGTGCGAAACGCTGACCACAACGCAGCTGGTCGTGCTCGCGGGCGAAATCCGCTGCAAAGGCGTCTATGAAAATGGCGCTTGGGTGAAGGGCGCGAAGGAAGAAATCGAAGCCGCCGTGCGCAACACGGTCAAGGAAATCGGCTATGAGCAGGATGGTTTCCACTGGCAGAGCTTCCGCTTTGAAAACAACCTGCACGGCCAGTCGGCCCACATCGCACAGGGCGTAGACGCCGGCGAAAATAAGGATGAAGGTGCGGGCGACCAGGGCATCATGTTTGGCTACGCGTCAGACGAAACCCCGGATTTGATGCCGGCAACGCTTGATTACAGCCACAAAATTCTCGAGCGCATGGCCGCCGACCGCAAATCGGGCAAGGCACCTTTCCTTGAGCCCGATGCCAAGAGCCAGGTCACGCTGCGCTACGCCAATGAGCGCCCGGTCGAAGCAACCGCGATCGTCGTTTCGACCCAGCATGCGCCGGGCTATTACTGGCACAATGGCGAAGGCGACGAGGCAAAATATGCCGAACTGCGCGATTATGTGAAGGGCGTGATTGCCGACGTGCTTCCTGCTGAACTGCTCACCGCCAATACCGTCTACCACATCAACCCGACCGGCCGTTTTGAAATCGGCGGCCCCGATGGCGATGCAGGCCTTACCGGTCGCAAGATCATCGTTGACACCTATGGCGGCGCAAGCCCGCATGGTGGCGGCGCATTCAGCGGCAAGGATCCGACCAAGGTCGACCGCTCGGCTGCCTATATCACCCGCTATCTCGCGAAGAATATCGTTGCCTCGGGCCTCGCGCGCCGCTGCACCATCCAGCTCAGCTATGCAATCGGTGTCGCAGAGCCGCTGTCGGTCTATGTCGACCTGCACGGCACAGGAACGGTCGAGGAAGGCAAGCTCGAAGCTTTGCTGCCGCAGCTTGTTCGCCTGACGCCCAAGGGCATCCGCACCCATCTGGGCCTCAACAAGCCGATCTACAAGAAAACCGCAGCTTATGGCCATTTTGGCCGCCAAGCTGATGGCGATGCATTCCCGTGGGAACGCACTGACCTGGTCGACAAGCTGAAGGCTGCGTTCGCCTAATTCTGCACGGACACGGCCAATTGGCCGTTGGTATAAGAGGAGCGGGCGCTGACAACTCTGTTGCGCCCGCTTTCTTTTGCCCGGTACAGGGCCATATCGGCGCGGCGGATCGCGTCGTCTATCTCTTCGTCGGTTTCGATCATTGCCGCACCGATGCTCGCGGTGAATTGCAACGAGTCATAGGGCCTGTCCAGCCGGGTCGCGGCGATGGCTGATCGCAGCAGTTCTGCCATTTGCAGAACGGCTTTGGTATCGTTGGGCCGAAGCAGGACAACAAACTCCTCCCCGCCCAAACGGGCGACCTCGCCAAATCCCTTGCAGCAATTGAGCACCGTTTGCGACGTCGCAACCAGCACTCCATCGCCGACACCATGTCCATGCAGATCGTTGATCTGTTTGAAATGATCGAGGTCGATCATCAACACCGCGCCAAATCGACGATGGCTCGATTGCTTTTCAAGCAGCGCTTCAAATCCGCGGCGATTGGCAACCCCGGTCAGCGCATCCACCGTCGATGCCGTATAGTGCCGTGCGACAAGATCAGTGGTAATCGCCATCATGAGCAGGAAAGCCAGGCTCAAGGCAAAAATCGCCGAGGTGAAGTAGAAAATCATCATATATTGCGACCATTGGCTGGTCCGCGCATATTCCTGCGACTGGTCGAGCGTGAAATAAAAGGCAAAGCGAACGACATAGCAAAGCCAGCACATGGCAATGACAAAGGCCGTGATATTATCCAACCGGCTGGAGCGGTGGCGAAAGAAGCGCGGCACCGCCAATGAAAGAATCGCTATCGCAACGATCGAAGCATTGGGCACGCGGATCGCGACGTTGTCCACGATAAAAGTCGCGGCAAAATTGATGGTCAGGCCGACCGACAACAACCACGCAATGGGGCGCCGTGGAGTGCGATCGCCATGCCGCACCAAAAACGCATCCGCCGTGTAGACCAGCACCAACCAGTGCAGCGGAACCGCCAGCGTGAAGAACCAGCTGGGGAAATAGTCGCGTTGGGTATCGAGGATGATCGCCAGCATACCCATGCCAAAGGCCGCGGTTCCCAGCCGCGCCGAGGCAGATCCACCCTCTGATCTGGCAAGCGCCATAAATACGGCGGTAAAAACGCCGTACATTACAGGGAGGACCCAGAAAAAGATCTTGTCGGTGATCACTCCGCCGCATTTAGCCGGCAACCGCTAACTCCGACGTAACTGCAATGGTGTAAATTCGGTAAAATGCAAAATGCACGGCACGGGGTTGCACTCCCCCGAGTTTTCGCTAATCGCGCCCGCCATGACTGCGCACAAAGCCGGAGATCCAACAACACTTGGCCGCCTGTATGGGCGGTCAAAGGGGAAGAAGCTGCGTGCAGGCCAGCAGGATTTACTCGACAATTTGCTGCCGCAAATCGCGGTGCCGACCGAAGGGCCAGTCACCGCCGAACTCCTGTTCGGTTATGATCGCCCGCTGCATTTCGAAATCGGTTTCGGCGGTGGCGAGCATATGGCCTACCGCGCAGACATGCTGCCCGATCACGGTTTCATAGGCTGCGAACCCTTTGAAAATGGCGTCGCGCAAGCGCTGACCCGTGTCGACAATTATAACGGAATGGGGCCGCTCGCCAATGTCCGCATCCATATGGGCGACGCGCTCGAAGTACTGGCGCGGATCCCGGACGGATCGCTCAGCTTTGTCTATCTGTTGCACCCTGATCCATGGCCAAAAGCGCGCCATGCCAAACGCCGCATGATGAATGACGGGCCGGTCAACATGATCGCTGCGAAACTCAAACCCGGTGGCGAATTCCGCTTTGGCACCGACCATGCCATCTATTTGCGGCATGCCTTGATGGTGATGCAAAAACATCGCCACCAGTTTGATTGGCTATGCAACAGCCCAAAGGATTTCCTTGTCCGGCCCGGTGGGTGGCCCGAAACGCGCTATGAGGCCAAGGCCCGCAATGTGTACGGGCACGAAGTCTGGTATTTCCGTTATCGCCGCAAATAGGCGTCAGCGCGCAACAGTCGCGTCGACCTTTTCAACCCATTCGGGGAAGAAGCGGGGTGCCCGTTTCGACCAACCCGGCGCGGTTGCAACCGCCTCGCTGATCGACTGCAACAGCAGTTTGCGTTTTTCAGGCTGCAGGTGCGGCATCGAAGCTGCTGCGCAGAAAGCTGCGGGGAACCAAGGGCGTGCCTCTGCCCCGACAAGGCGTTCATACAGGAAACGGTAAGCGCCAAAGCCATCAATGCGTCCCTGCCCCAGATCAAAGGCGGAAACGGTCACCAAGGCAGCCATGAAAGGTTCGGCATCCTCGATTGAACTGCTGTCGGGGATCAATGCCCGAATTTCAGGCAGCCTTTCGTAAAAACGATATTGCGCCTGGATGCCAGCAGCCTCGACGACATCGCGCGACCACAGCTCAACCGCATCCTTGCGATCAAAGGCGACGTCGAGCGAGCGGCGGATATAACGCTGCGTTGCTGCGGTGAAGCTGGCAAACTCCTTGATCTCTGCCAAGGTCAACATGCCCGGTGCCGAAGTGTTACCTGTAGTCATAATTCAGGCCCCCTTTTCGTCTTTCCCGCATTTTGTGCCATAAATATGGTTACTGGGGCGTTAACGCTTTCATCACATAGCCATCGCGCAAGGCTTCGATCAATCCGGATGTAAATTCGACAAGCGGCAGGCTATGGGGAAGATATAGAACAGCAAAGGGAATATGTGGGGGACATGAACCTTTCGATCTCAAACAAGCGACCGCTCATGGGCCACCAGATGGTTTTCCTGACCATTGTCGGCTTTTGGGTGTTCCACGCCCTGATTGTGTCGCTGCGCGCGGCTGTGCTCGAATTCCCCTCGCAAGGCGAATTGGCCACACGTCGCATCCTGGTCACGATCATCGGAATCGCGCTGACCTGGATGCTCTACCTGATCCTGCGCTTGTTTGATCGTAAGCCGCTCGGCGTCCGCGTGGCAACCGCGTTCATCGCCGCTGCCCCCTGCGCGTTCGTAATCGCATGGGCGAACTATTATGTGTTCAATGTCTATGATCCGGTCAGTGTCTTTTCCGACCAGGAATTGGGCCGAAAGTTCATGGATATCCAGGCAGAACTCGGGCTGACTGCGTGGCAGGAAGTCGCAGAGATTGCGGTCAGCCGCTATTTCTTCCTCATCGCCTGGGCATCGCTCTATCTCGCGCTGGGATATGCGCGCGATGTCAGCGAAGCTGAACGGACAGCATCGCGTTATGCACAGGCGGCACAAGATGCAGAGCTGCGTTCGCTCCGCTATCAGGTTAATCCGCACTTCCTGTTCAACACACTCAATTCGCTCTCCAGCCTGGTCATCAAGGGTGACAAGATGAAGGCAGAGGAGATGATCCAGAATCTTTCGACCTTTTACCGCACCAGCCTCTCAAGCGATCCTTTGGAGGAAGTCACGCTGGACGAAGAGGTAGAGTTGCAGAAACAATATCTGGGTATCGAAATGGTTCGCTTCCCCGAACGCCTGCGCACCCAATTCGATATTCCTCAGGCGCTGGCGGATGAGCGGGTGCCGGCCCTCATCCTGCAACCGCTTGTCGAAAATGCGATCAAATATGGCGTCTCCCGCACCACCCGCCCGGTTACCATTACGATATCGGCAAAAGCCGACGACGGCTGGATGACCATTTCGGTAGACGATGACGGTGAGGATTCCCCAACGACCGAACATGGCAATGGCATAGGCCTTGCGAATGTGCGCGACCGGCTCGAGGCGCGCTATGGCGACCAGGCCAAACTGGTCAGCGGCAAGAAACGAGAGGGCGGCTTCAAGGCCGCGATCACCGTTCCCATAACCCCCAAGGATCCGGAATGACTGGATTGCGAACCATCATAGTCGATGACGAGCCGCTTGCCGTAGAACGTCTGCAGATTTTGTGCGCCTCCGAACCCGATATTGATCTGGTAGGCACAGCCGGCGATGGTGCCGCTGCGTTGCGGCTGGCACAAACGCTAACGCCTGATCTTATGCTGCTTGACATAGGGATGCCCAAGATGGATGGCATCAGCGTCGCGCGCGCCATCGCACTGATGGAACGCAAGCCGGCAATCATCTTCGTCACCGCTTATGACAATTTCGCTGTCGAGGCCTTTGACCTTGATGTCGTCGATTACATGCTCAAACCGGTATCGGCCGACCGGCTTGGCAGGGCAATCGCGCGCGCCAAGCAGCAAAAGGAAAGTCCGGCGGATGACGAACCGATCGACGGCGCGCAAGATGATGCGACAGGCGATTTTGCCAGCGAGTTCTGGGTTTCGCACCGTTCGGAACTGATACGGATCGCCGCGCTGGACATTGAACGCATCGAAGCCGAGCGCGATTATATGCGCTTACATACAGGCGGCCGCAGCTATCTGCTGCACCAGACAATCTCGACGCTCGAACAACGGCTCGATCCTTCCAGGTTCCAGCGCATTCACCGCAGCCATATCGTGCGCCGCGACCTGATTACCGGGCTGCGTCATGAAGGCGGCGGAGTTTGGCATGCCTTGTTGGCGAATGGAGATTCGATGCGGATCGGCCGCAAATATCTGGCAGACGTCAAAAAACTGGCGGGGAAATAGCTTCCCCGCCCGGTTTGGTTTTCGATTCTTGCGGTCTTTCAGTCTAGCGCGACCTTGACCGTGCCGCCATGGCGGGCGATCGTTTTCTCTGCCTTGCTCATCGCCGCTGCTTTTGCGCGGGCTTCGCATTGCACCTGATCAAGGCGTTCGAACGAAGTGCGGGCTTGCGGGAAGGCGCAAACATTGCGGACAGCGCGTATTACACGCGACTTGAATATCGACTGGCCGGCTTCGGTTGAAAGATCGAGGTCGTCATACTGGACCTTCTGGTGACGATCTGCAGCCGAAACGGGTGCAGCGGCGAGTGTGGCGGAGACAGCGGCAGCTGCCATCAACGAACGGAACATGCTTTTTGCCATATCTAGGCTCCTTGGGTCTGTTCGGGCCTCTATTCGTTCGGGCCCTTTGGGAGAGGGGGTGCAGGTCGGCTAAATCAGAACTGGGGAGCACTGGAACCGACCTGCCCCTTTGATATGGAACAGGAATCGAAAGCCTGCAGCACCGCTTCGACGGGTGGGCTTGATCGTTTTACAAGACGACAAATGACATGACGAACAGCAGGTTGGCCCCGACGAACGTCTATTCGACGCCGTTCAACGTCGATGAACGACTACAAATGTAGTTAGCGATAGCTTAGATCAGGCCGGCGAGCGGGCTCGAAGGGTCGGCATACATCCGGCGGCCCATGCGCCCGGCGAGATAGGAATGGCGACCCGATTCGACCGCCAGCTTCATCGCATGTGCCATCCGGACCGGATCCTTGGCCTCGGCGATTGCCGTGTTCATCAGCACGCCATCACAGCCCAGTTCCATTGCGACCGCGGCATCCGAAGCCGTCCCTACGCCTGCATCGACCAACACCGGAACTTTCGCACCCTCGACAATCAGGCGGATGGTGACGCGGTTCTGGATGCCAAGACCCGAGCCAATCGGCGCGCCCAGCGGCATCACCGCGACTGCGCCGGCATCCTCAAGCTGCTTGGCAGCGATCGGATCGTCAACGCAATAGACCATGGGAAGGAAGCCTTCCTTGGCCAATATTTCGGTCGCGCGAAGCGTTTCGCGCATATCGGGATAGAGCGTCTTCGCCTCACCCAGCACCTCAAGCTTGACAAGGTCCCAACCGCCCGCCTCGCGCGCCAGCCGCAAGGTGCGGATGGCATCCTCGGCGGTGAAGCAGCCAGCGGTGTTGGGCAAATAGGTGTATTTCCTTGGATCGATATAGTCGGTGAGCATCGGCGCATTGGGATCCGACACATTCACCCGGCGCACCGCAACGGTGATGATCTCCGCCCCCGATGCGACGAGCGCGGCGGCGTTCTGTTCGAAATCCTTATATTTGCCGGTGCCGACAATCAGACGTGAGGTGAAGGTTCGACCGGCGACGGTCCAGCTATCGGTGGTGCTCATGCGGCTGCCCTTAGCCGCCACCGACAAAGTGGACAATCTCCAACTGGTCCCCATCTGCCAGCATCACATCCGCCAGCGTCGAGCGAGGGACAATCTCCAGATTGCGTTCTACTGCCACCTTTTTGGGATCGAGGCCGATTTCGCGGACAAGGTCAGCCACTGACATACCGCCGCCAATCCGGCGCGGTTCCCCGTTGAGCATGATCGCTATCTGGTCAGTGGCAATGGTCATTTCGTCTCGCTTTTTGCTTGCAGCGCATATAGGGAGCAACGGCAATTCAAGGCAAGCACCTGAGCGGAAGAATATCTTGTCCGATACACCGGTAATCTACGTCCTCAACGGCCCCAACCTCAACCTGCTCGGCACGCGGGAGCCGGAGATCTACGGCACCGATACGCTCGATGACATTGCCGGACGGCTCGACGATCAAGCCCGCACGTTGGGTTTCGAGATCGATTTTCGCCAGTCAAACCATGAAGGCCATCTGATCGATTGGCTGCACGAGGCGCAGGCTGAAGGCGCGAAAGCGGTGTTGTTGAACGCTGGCGCCTACACCCACACCTCGATCGCGCTCCACGATGCGATAAAATCGATCAAAGTGCCGGTGGTAGAGGTGCATCTTTCCGACCCGAAAAAGCGTGAGGAATTCCGCCATATCAGCTATGTTGGCATGGCTGCGCACAGCTGTATCGCCGGGCATGGAGCAAAATCATACGAACTGGCGCTGGACGTAGCGGCGCGTCTCTGACAATAGCGGCCAGTAACAGGGTCTAACGGAGTAAGAATATGAACGGCAAAACCGGCGGAATGCAGGTCGATACCAAATTGGTGCGCGAACTGGCCGAGTTGCTGAATGACACCGGCCTCAGCGAAATCGAGGTTGAAGATGGCGACCGCAAGATCAAGGTTTGCCGGAACATCCAGGCAGTGGCTGCGCCCGCTGCATTTGCCGCGCCAGTCGCTCCGGCAGCACCGGCCGCACCCGTCCCGACCGCCGAAGCGGCACCTGCTGCTGCACCCGCCAATGCGGTGAAATCACCGATGGTCGGCACTGCCTATCTGACCCCCGAACCCGGCGCTGCCCCGTTTGTCAGCGTTGGAGACAAGGTCTCTGCCGGCGACACCCTACTCATTGTTGAGGCGATGAAGGTGATGAACCCGATCACTGCACCCAATGGCGGCACCGTGAAGTCGATCTTTGTCGAAAGCGGCCAACCGGTCGAGTTTGACCAGCCGCTGATGGTCATCGAGTAAGCGCAGACCATGGGCATCGAGAAAATCCTGATCGCCAATCGCGGCGAAATCGCCTTGCGCATCCACCGCGCTGCGCATGAAATGGGCATCAAGACTGTCGCCGTCCACTCGACCGCAGACGCCGATGCCATGCATGTCCGCTTGGCTGACGAGGCGATCTGCATCGGCCCGCCGGCCGCAAAGGACAGCTATCTCAATATCCCCGCAATCATTTCGGCGGCAGAAATCAGCCACGCAGATGCGATCCACCCAGGCTATGGCTTTCTCTCGGAAAACGCGCAGTTCGCGGAAATCGTAGAGAGCCACGGCATCGCCTTCATTGGTCCCAAGCCAGAGCATATCCGCACGATGGGCGACAAGGTGATGGCGAAAAAGACCGCCGGCGATCTTGGCCTGCCTTTGGTACCCGGTTCGGATGGTGCGGTTTCGGAAATTACCGAAGCCAAGAAAATTGCAGAAGCCGTCGGCTATCCCGTGATCATCAAGGCTGCCTCTGGCGGCGGCGGTCGCGGGATGAAGGTGTGCAACAGCCCCGACGACCTTGAAACGCTGATGCAGCAGGCAGGCAGCGAGGCTAAGGCCGCATTCGGTGATGCGACCGTTTATATCGAGAAATATCTCGGCAACCCGCGCCACATCGAATTCCAGATTTTCGGCGATGGCGAAGGCAATGCCATCCATCTGGGCGAACGTGACTGTTCGCTGCAGCGCCGCCACCAGAAGGTGCTCGAAGAAGCGCCATCACCCGTCATCTCTGCCGACGAGCGTGCGCGCATGGGCGGCATCGTTGCCAAGGCGATGGCCGATATGGGCTATCGCGGTGCAGGCACGATCGAGTTCCTGTGGGAAAATGGTGAATTCTATTTCATCGAAATGAACACCCGCATCCAGGTCGAACATCCGGTGACCGAGATGATCACCGGCTTTGACCTTGTCCGCGAACAGATCCGTGTCGCAGAGGGTCGCGGGCTATCCGTGACACAAGACATGCTCGAATTCCGGGGCCATGCGATCGAATGCCGCATCAATGCGGAAGATCCGCGCAGCTTCATCCCCTCGCCCGGCGAAATCAAATATTACCACGCCGCCGGCGGGATGCATGTCCGCGTCGATAGCGGTATGTACACCGGCTATCGCGTGCCGCCTTATTATGACAGCATGATCGCCAAGCTGATTGTCTATGGCCGGACCCGCGAAAGCTGCATGATGCGGATGCGCCGCGCGCTTGAGGAAATGGTGATCGACGGTGTGAAGACCAACATCCCGCTGCACCAGGACCTGTTGCGTGATCCCGATGTGATCAATGGTGATTACACCATCAAATGGCTCGAAGATTGGCTCGCCAAACAGGAAGGCTGAGAAGCTGATGGCCGAGTTTGTTCATCTAACTCGAACCTTTCCTGAACATTACAGCCTCATTCAGCCTGCTGACAGCCCGAATCGAGCATAAAGGTCTCGTCGGAGCGGTATTGTGCCGTTCTGCATCGAGGACCGATGATGAAAAAGTTTCTCTTGGCCGGAATGGCATCAGCCATCGCCTTCATCCCAGCAGCCCATGCTGCGCCTGCAGCGCCTGACTTCTCGATCGAGTCTGCGGCCGATTACAAACGCGGAGAGGGCCGTCGGGGTGATCGGGTGCGTGGCCAAGGCCAAGCCAGCCAAGGAACGGCCGATGGACAGGGCGAACGCGCATGGCGCGGCCAGCGCCGAGCTCAAGACGCTCCGCGCAATGAACGTCGCGCCGAGCGCCGGGGTGGCTGGAACCAGCAGCAAGGCCAAGCGCAAGGAACCGTCCAGGGCCAGATCCAAGGGCAAACTTGGAATCGCGGCGAAGAACGGCGCGATCGCGATGACGATTACCGCCGTCGCCGGGATGGTGACTGGAACCGGGGAGGCGATCGGAATCGTGACGGCAACCGCGATGATGATCGCCGTTGGAACGGTCGCAGCGATAATGACCGGCGTTATGATGGCCGCTGGGAAGGTCGTCGCGACGATGATCGCCGCTACAGCGACAATCGCCGTTATGACAGCCGGGAACGCTGGAACCGCGATTGGCGAAGCGACCGTCGCTACGACTGGCGCGGACACCGTGAGCGCTATCGCAGCTATTACCGTCCAGGACGCTATTATGCGCCCTATCGCGACTATCGCTATCGCCGGTTCAGCATAGGCATCCACATCGGCTCGCCCTTTTATTCGAACCGCTATTGGATCGCCGACCCCTGGTATTACCGCTTGCCGCCGGCATACGGCCCCTATCGCTGGGTGCGCTATTATGACGACGTGCTGCTGGTCGATATCCGCAACGGCTATGTTGTCGACGTAATTCACAACTTCTTCTGGTAATCCTGATCCCCCAGAAGTTGATGAGCCCGGGGTTCCTTCCTCCCCGGGCTCTTTTTTCTTGATGTAAAGCCATCGCATGGCGCATGCTCCCGGCAACAAACGGGAGGAACAGATGATCCGCAAATACATGCTCGCCGGCATTGCCGGTATCGCCCTTGCCAGCGCCGCATCGGCCGAAACCTATGTCATCAAGGCCGGCAACCTGATCGCGGATCCGGCACAAGGGGCCATCGGCCCGGCGACCATCACCGTGACCGATGGCAAGATCGTTTCGGTCGAAAAAGGCCACACGCAGGGCGATATTCCGAAGGGCACGACCATCATCGACCTTTCGGGCAAGACCGTGCTGCCCGGCCTGATAGACCTGCATGTGCACCTCACCAGCGATCCGGGCGGCGATTATCGCACCGAAGCGGTCGACACCGATGAGTGGGCGACAATCGTCGGCGTCAAAAATGCCGCGCTGACCGTCAATGCCGGATTCACCACCGTGCGCGAGGCGGGTTCCGCCCAGAACACCGGATATGCGCTGCGCCGCGGCACGGCAGAGGGCACGATCTGGGGTCCACGCGTCGTGGCTGCCGGTCCGGCTCTATCCATTGTTGGCGGCCATGCAGACGTCACCGGTTTCCGCCCCGAGGTGCTCGTCGCGCTCGATGGCGGCTACACCTGTACAGGCACGGTCGAATGCGCCGAAAAGGTGCGCAAGGCATCAAAATTGGGTGCCGATGTCATCAAGATCACTGCAACCGGCGGCGTGCTGTCACAGCAGGGGCGCGGGCTGGAGGCGCATTTCAACAATGATGAATTGAAATCGATCGCCGACACCGCGCATTCACTCGGCCTCAAGGTCATGGCGCATGCCCATGGCGCGCGCGGGATCGAGGCAGCATCGGCTGCCGGTATCGACACCATCGATCATGCGACCTTCGCCGACGAGGCTGCGCTCAAGGTGATGAAGGCAAAGGGCACGGTGCTGGTGCCGACGCTGATGGCACTTGAAGGGGTGCGGGCGCGAATCGGAAAAGGCATCTACACCCCGACGGTCGAGGTGAAGGCACGCCAAGCACTCGAAGCCGCCGGGCGGCAGGTGCAGCGTTCCAAGGCAATGGGTGTTACCGTAGCCTTCGGAACCGATGCCGGCGTTTTCGAACATGGGCGCAATGCGGGTGAGTTTGTTCTCATGGTTCAGAACGGCCTGACCCCCAC
>Ga0255182_1000428_pt1 | contig 28949 bp, 25 predicted proteins | sample Atl_UVDOM_RepA_8_FD_188420 | JGI IMG/M metagenome (GOLD analysis project Ga0255182, IMG submission 188420) | Freshwater microbial communities from Altamaha River, Georgia, United States - Atl_UVDOM_RepA_8d | ecosystem: Environmental > Aquatic > Freshwater > River | place: USA: Georgia...
GACGCGCTTGCACAGCTCCACGCCCCACGCCGTGCGGTCGCACATGTAGTCGCGGTGGTCGACCTTGGAGTTCAGGAGCTCCATGATCACCGTCACGCCGGCGCGCTCGGCGAGCGGCATGATCCTCCGGAGCCCGTCGGCGCAGTGGGCGAGCCCGTCGGCGTCGGACATGCCGGTGCGGTTGCCGCTGAAGACGATCATCTGCGGGATGCCTGCCGCGGCGATCCTGGGGATCAGCTCCTCCGAGCGGGCCACCAACCGGTCGTGGTGCTCGGGACGATTCCATCCCTCCGTGATTCCGCCCGGTCCGTTCGCCACGGCGCACGTCAGGCCGTGTTCGGCGGGCACGCGCCACTGGTCCTCGCCGAGCAGCTCGACGCTGCCGATGCCGAGGCGCTTGGCCAGTTCGCACAGCGCCGGCAGGCTCATGCCGGGGAAGCACCACGCGCAGACGGACTGTCGCAGCGGGCGCTGCGCCGCGCCGGTGGCGGCCGTGGCGGGTTCATCCGATCGGGCCTGCCGGGAATCGGTGAGCGCGGCGGCGGCGGGCAGCGTGAGCCCGGCCTGGAGGAAGGTTCGTCGGTCCATGGCCGGAGGCTACCGGGCGCATCCCTATCCTCCGCAGCATGAGCGGCACGCGCATCCGGTTCGTCGACAGCCACACCGAGGGCGAGCCAACGCGCGTGGTGCTCGACGGCGGACCGGTCCCCGCAGGGACGACCGTCGCCGAGCAGGCCCGGGACCTCATGGCCCGGCATGCGTGGCTGCGCGGCGCCACCGTCGACGAGCCCCGCGGCAACGACGTGCTGGTGGGCGCGCTGGTGCTGCCGTCGACGCAGCCCGGCTGCGCCGCCGGCGTCATTTTCTGGAACTCGGTCGGGCTGCTCGGGATGTGCGGGCACGGCACCATCGGCGTGGTGCGCACCCTGGCGCACCTGGGACTCGTCCGCCCCGGCGAGGTCCGGCTGGAGACGACGGTGGGCACCGTGTCCGCCGTGCTGCACGCCGGCACCGAGGGCCGCGTGTCGGTGCGGAACGTCCGGTCGTACCGGCACCGCGCCGATGTCGAGCTCCGACTCGAGGACGGGCGCACCGTGCACGGCGACGTGGCGTGGGGCGGCAACGGCTTCCTCCTGGTGCACGACCACGGCGAACGCGTCGAGCGCGCCAACGTCGAGGCGCTCACCCGGACCGCGTGGATGTGCCGGCGCGCGCTCGAGCGCACCGGATTCGCCGACGTCGATGGCCATCCCGTGGACCACGTCGAGCTGGTGTCGGCCGCATTCGACCCGGCCAACGACGCGCGCTCGTTCGTCCTGTGCCCGGGCGGCGCCTACGACCGTTCGCCGTGCGGCACGGGGACCAGTGCCGCGCTGGCCTGCCGGGTGGCGCGGGGCGAGTTCGGCCCCGGGCGCACCTGGCGCCAGGAATCGGTGATCGGCAGCGTCTTCGAGGCCACCTGCGAGCACGCCCCCGAGGGCGGCATCGTCCCCACCATCACCGGGCGCGCGTGGATCGTCGCCGAGGGCGATTTGGTGATCGACCCGGCCGATCCGTTCCGCCACGGGGTTCCCGGCTCCACGGGAGGAAATCCATGACGCCGCACGCCCGCACCGCCGAAGCCGCCCTGCGTTCACCGGCCGCGTGGCACGGCGTGTTCCCGGCGGTGACCACGCCGTTCGGCCCCGATGGCTCGATCGACCTCGAGCTTTTCGGTCGTCACGTGGCGTGGCTCGCGGGCCACGGGTGCGAGGCCATCATCACCCCCGGCTCGCTCGGCGAGGGCGGGGCGCTCGACCTCGACGAGCGCCGATCGCTGTGGCGCGCCGCGGTTGCCGCGTTGCCCGCCGAGGTCCCGGTGGTGGCGGCGGTCGGCGCATGCGGCACGCGCGAGGCCGCGGTCATCGCGCGCGCGGCGCATGAGTCCGGGTGCCGCGGGCTCATGGTGCTGCCGCCGTACGCGTACCGAGGGTCGTGGCGCGAGACGCGCGCGCACTTCGCCACCGTGCTGGAGGCGACCCCGCTCGGGTGCATGCTGTACAACAACCCGCCGGCGTACGGCACCGACGTTCTGCCGGAGCAGCTTGCCGAGCTGGCCGCCGAGTGCCCGAACCTGCACGCCGTGAAGGAGTCGAGCGGCGACATCCGTCGCTTCACCGCGATCCGTGCTCGTCTCGGCGATCGCGTGGCGCTCTTCGTGGGAATCGACGACATGGTCCTCGAGGGTCTTGCCGCCGGTGCCGACGGCTGGGTCGCCGGATTGGTGAACGGGTTTCCCGCGGAGTCCGTGCGCCTGGTGCAGCTGGTCCGTGACGGAAGGCTCGACGACGCCGAGGAGCTGTATCGATGGTTCCTTCCGCTGCTTCGGCTCGACGCCGTTCCCGAGTTCGTGCACCTGGTGAAGCTGGCGCAGGCGCGCGCCGGCTGGGGTTCGGAACGCGTGCGCCTTCCCCGGCTGCCCCTGGAGGGCGAGGCCCGGCAGCGTGCCCTGGCCGTGGTCGATGCGTGCATGAAGGTGCGGCCGGCGATCGCCCGTTGACGCGGCGCGCCGTAGGCTGTCGCCCCCGTGCTGCGCGCGTTCGACCTCCACAAGTCCTTCGGATCGGCGCGCGCGCTGGACGGCGTGTCGATCCACGTCGAGCGGGGCGAGGTGCTCGGTCTGCTCGGCCCCAACGGCGCCGGCAAGAGCACCACGATCGCCGTCTGCACGGGCCTGGTGGCGCCCGACGCCGGCCGGGTGGAGATCGGCGATGCCGGCCCGCCGACGGCGCCGGCCGCGCGTCGCTTGCTGGGGCTCGCGCCGCAGAGCATCGCGCTCTACGAGAACCTGACGGCGCGCGAGAACCTGGTGTTCCTGGCACGGATCCACGGCGTCGAGGATGCGCGTGCCCGCGCCGATGAGCTGCTCTCCCGCGTCGGGCTGCTCCCCCGCGCCGCGGACCGGGTCGGCACGTTCTCCGGCGGCATGCAGCGGCGGCTCAACCTGGCGGCGGCGCTGGTGCATCGCCCGCCGATCGTGCTCCTCGACGAGCCCACGGCGGGCGTCGACCCCCAGAGCCGCACGGGCATCCTGGAGCTGGTGCGGGAGCTCGCCGATGCCGGCCACGCCGTGCTGTACACGACCCACTACATGGAGGAGGCCGAGCGCGTGTGCGACCGCGTGGCGATCGTCGACCATGGCCGCGTGCTGGCGCACGGCGCGGTTCGGTCGATGCTTGCCGAGCACGGCGCCTCGCTCGAGGCGGTGTACCTCTCGCTGACGGGCAGGAGCCTCCGGGACTGACCGATGCACGCCGCGCTCACCCTTGCCGCCAAGGACCTGCGTCTCCTCGTGCGCGACCGCGCCGCGGCCTTCTTCACGTTCGTGTTCCCGCTGGCGATCGCGCTCTTCTTCGGGTTCGTGTTCAGCGGCACCACCGCCGAGCCAATGCGCGTGGCCGTGCTCGCGGAGCGCGAATCCGCGGGTGCGCGCGACCTGCTGCGGGCGCTCGCCGAGGACGGGTCGTTCGTCGCGGTGCCCGTGGGGGATCGCGCCGAGGGCGAGCGGCTGGTGCGCCGCGCATCGGCGGCGGCGCTGGTGGTGATCCCCTCGGACTGGGACGAGCGCGTGTCCGGGATGCTCGCGGGCGACGGCGCGCGGCTCGAGCTGGTGGTCGATCCATCGCGACGTGCGGAGTCCGGGCTGCTCGTGGGCAAGCTGCACGAGGCCGGGTTCCGCGCGGCGTTCGCTTCGTTTGCGGATGCCGAGCGGCTGACCGCGGCCCTCGACCGGGTCGAGGCGGTGCTGCGCTCGGCCGACATGCCGCTGACCGATCGGCTGGCGCTGGGCACCGCGTTGTCTCGCGTGCGGTCGATGGCCGCGGCGGCGAGTGCGGGTGCCGGACCGGGCGGTGCCCCGACGGCGGATGCGCCCACGGGCCGCAATCCGCTGGCCGCGTGGCAGCCCGTGGGCGTGTCGGTCACCGCGCTCGAGATGCGCCCGGGTGTCCCGGCGAACAGCTTCGCGATCTCCTTCACGCAGGGGATCGCGTGGGCACTGTTCGGGGCGGTCCTCTCCTTCGGATCGGCGATCGCCGAGGAACGCCAGCGCGGCACCATGATCCGTCTCCTGGTCTCGCCGATGACGATCGGCCAGGTACTGGTCGGCAAGGCGCTGGGCTGCTTCACGGCGTGCATGCTCACGCAGTGGGTTCTCTTGGCCTGCGGGACGGCCTTCTTCGGTGTCTCGGTGTCCAATTGGCCGATGCTCGCCGTGGTCACGGCGGTGACGTCGTTCGCGTTCGCGGGCGTGATGATGCTTCTGGCCGCCGGGTTCCGCACCGAGGGCGGTGCGCAAGGCGCGGGTCGTGCCGTGCTGTTGGTGCTCGCGATGGTCGGCGGCGGCACCGTGCCGTTGGTGTTCATGCCGTCGTTCCTGCGGTTGGCGAGCAACGCCAGCCCGTTCACGTGGGCGTTGCTGGCCACCGAGGGCGCCACGTGGCGCGGCTGGACCCTCGTCGAGTTCGCGGTGCCGCTCGCGGTGCTCGCCGCCATCGGTGCCGCGTGCATGTCGGCGGGCGTGGTCGCGATCCGTCGGGCCGCGCCCTGACGAGCCCGGCAGCCGCACCGGTAGCCGTCACGCGAGCAGCATGATCACCGCGGTGATCACCGCCACGGACACCAGGTTGAGCACGAAACCGACGCGCAGCATCGCTCGGGCCGGGACCTGCCCGGTCGCGAACACCAATGCGTTCGGCGGCGTGCCCACCGGGAGCATGAAGGCGAGGCTCGCACCGAGCGTCGCCGCCATCACCGCGGGGCGGAGCGGGAGGCCGAGTGCGGGTGCGAGCGCACCGACGATCGGCACCGCCGTCGCGGCGAGGGCGGTGTTGCTCGCGATCTCGCTCGCGAAGACCATCGCCGTCACCACCGTCGCCACGGCCAGCACCGCCGGCAATCCCTCGAGCCCGGCGAAGGCGTTTCCGATCGCGTCCGACAGGCCGGTCCGCTGCATGGCGTCCGCCAACGCCAGCCCGCCGCCGAAGAGGACGAACACGCCCCACGGCAGGTCCCGCACGGCGCTCCACGGCACCACGCGCGCGCCCGTGCCGTCGCGTGCAGGCAGCAGGAACAGCACCGCCGCCGCGGTGATGGCGATGCCGCCGTCGGTGAGCCCATCCGGCCGCCACGCGGGCGGCCAAGCCTTCGACGTGGTCCAGGCGAGCACGGCCGCCGTGAACACCGCCGCCGTCGACCATGCTGCCGCGGTGAGCGGCGGCGCCGCGCCGTCGGTGGTGCCGCCGCGCAGCACCACGTCGCGCACCGGCAGCATCCGCAGCAGCACGACCACGGTCGACGCACCCATGATCACGGCGGCCGGCACGCCGATGACGAGCCACGCCGTGAAGTCGATCGGTTCGCCGCGCTCCGCCAGGTATTGCGCCGCGATCGGGTTCGGCGGGCTGCCGATGATGGTCGCCGCACCGCCGATCGACGAGCCGTAGGCGACGGCGAGCATGGTGGCGGTCGTCAGGTGACGCGCCCCGCGGGCGGCGGCCGCGGGAGAGGCGCCCGGCCGTGCCACGGCGGTCGATGCCACCCCTGCCGCCAGCGGCAGCAGCGCCGCGGTGGTTGCCATGTTGCTGACGAACGCGCTGATGACGGCGCTGGCCGTGAAGAGCGCGGCCACGGTCGCGGCGGGGGATCGCCCGGCGACGCGAAGGAGCCCTGCGGCGAAACGAGCCGAGAGTCCGTGCCGCTCGAGCGCCCACCCGAGCGTCGTCCCGCCGGCGAACAGGAAGATCACCTGGTCGGCGTAGTTGCCGCCCACGACGCGAAACGAGCCAATGCCCAGCAGCGGAAGCACGATCACCGGGAGCAGCGCCGTGACGGCCATCTCCACCGCCTGCGTCATCCACCAGGTGGCCATCCACGCGAGGAGCCCGAGCGTCCATGCGGCGTCGGCGCCGATTCCGCCCACGCCGCCCACCGCCGGGTGGGTCATCGCCACCAGCGCCGCGCCGAGCGCCGGCCCCATCCACCGGCCGACCGCGGCCACCATCGGCGGGGTGGCTTCGGGTTCGGGCAGGGGGTGGGCGTGTTCGGCGGCGGACATGGTGGCATGATGCCATGCCGCGATGCGGCGGGCATCAGCATGCGTCCGCGTCGGGCGCCATGCTCAGCCCGGACGGTGCCGGCGGGTGACGGACGCGGAGCCGCCATCCGGTGGCCGGCCCTGCGGCCGAGCGCAGCCACGGCGCCACGTGCTGCACGAGTTCGGCATGCCGCGGCATCTCGTTGATCGCGGGCGTGGCACCGGTCCCGAAGGCGATCCGCTCGGGGCGTTCCGGCAACGGCAGGTGCCGCCCGTGCGGGGCGCGGTCGCCGAGCGGGGGATGGCCGCAGACCAATGACTCCAGGCATGCCCGGGGCTCGCGTCGATCCCACGCGGCCGGCATGCCCAGCACCTCGATGATTCCCCACTCGCATGGGACATCCACGCGCAGGAGTGCCGCGGCCATGCCGTCACCCGGTGGTACCCGCTCCGCGGTGACCACATCGACGGCCCCGGCATCACCGACCTCCCCGTTGGGCAACTCGATCCAGTGACCGCGCTCCTCGCGCACCAGCCGTGCGTGATGGACCGACGGCGAACTGAACGCGGCGACGATCGGAGCACCGCCGGATGTCGCGGGCACGCTGACGGGCGTGCCGATGCCGACGGCACCGTGTCCGATCGGCCAACCCACGTCCCTTCGGAGTCGCTTCAGACCGAGGTATCCGTGGATGACGATTCGCTCCCCGCGCCCAAGGTCATCCGCACCGGTCGGTGCATGGACCACGCACAGCAGCCGGATCCGTGCGCAGGTGCCGCCCAACGCGGCGTTCGCCACGAAGGCGTCGCGCCGGAACTGCGCGGTGCGCTCGTCGTTGGCGCCATCCGCTCGGCAGTCGGCCAGCATCGCCTGAAACTCCGCCCGCGACTTGGAGTGGCGCTGGCGCAGCTCGCCGAGTGCGCGGATCGCACGGTCAAGCCGGTCGGCCTCCTGGGCGGCCAGCCCGCGCTCCCGAGCGGCGCGGGCGAAGATCCGGATCGCCGCATCGCCGGGCAGGTGCGCGCTTGCCGCGAAGTGATCGCCCTCGGCCACGAAGCGGGTCATCCGCCACGACAGCGTCTTGTCGATGGCCATCATCCGGCTGAGCGCGAGTGCATTCGTGCCGACGGGCGCGGCCGCGGCGATCGCCGCCGCGACCGCCGTGTGCAGCGCACCCAGCGCGGCACCCGCCTCGGAGCGGAAATTGTTCGCCGGCGCCGGAATGGCGCGCGGCGTGACCGATTTCGGCACGGAAGTCCCCAGCGATCTCGATCGGCAGCCCCGGAATCCCCCCGGTGGCCCCGACGTCGCGGGGGAAGGTAGCACCGCCGTCGTCCGGGTGAAGCAAGTTCTCCGAAGAACCTGCGCGGCTCATAATCCCAGTCGCCGGCAGAAGACGCCGAACTTCCTCACGGCGTCGTGCGTGAGGGTGTTGCATGACCATGACCCCCGAACGCACCGCACCGAGCCGCCGCCCTCGCCGTTCCTCGACCGTCGTTGCCCGCCTCGCCTGCGCCGCGGCCCTGGGCGTGGCGTCGCTTGCCGATGCCGACGCCACGGTGACGTTCGGGTCAGCGGGAGGCTGGGACGGCGGCTACACCGGATCGATCGTCATCCGCAACGACGGGAGCGCACCGATCGCCGACTGGCGCGTCGAGTGGGACGGCGGTCCATCCGTCGGCAGCCTGTGGAACGGCACCTACACCTTGGCGGGAAACCACGCCGTGGTCGTGAATGCCGGCTGGAACGGGACCATCGCGCCCGGTGCATCGGTATCGCTCGGCTTCACGGGCGTGGGCATCCTCACCGAGAACGTGAGCAACTGCACGGTGAATGGCGTTCCGGCGACGGTGGCATACAGCGGTGCCGCGGGAGGCGGCGGCGGCGAGGACGGCAACGGTGGCGATGGAACCGGTGACGGCGACGCCCCCGGCTCCGGCGCCTCCGGCGGGCCGTTCGCGTGCATCGGCGATCTCGACGGCAACGGCACCATCGACGGCGCCGACCTCGGGGTCCTGCTCGGGGAGTGGGGCGAATCCGCTTCAGGTGCCGCCGACCTGAACGGCGACGGAGCCGTCGACGGGGTCGATCTCGGTGCGCTGCTCGGCGCCTGGGGCGAGTGCCCGCCGCGGAAGGTGATCGTCGGCTACTGGATCGAGTGGGGGATCTACGGGCGCAACTACCAACCCGCGGACACGCCGTTCGACAAGGTCACGCACCTCAACTACGCGTTCGCCGACATCAGCCCGGACGGTCGCGTGGTGCCGTACGACACCTACGCGGCGCTGGAGAAGAACTATCCCGGCGACACCTGGGACCAGCCGGTCCGGGGCACGTACAACCAGCTGAACAACGTGTGGAAGCGGCGGTTCCCGCACCTGCGGACGCTGATCTCCGTCGGGGGGTGGACGCTGAGCGGACGGTTCAGCGACGTGGCGCTGACGCCGGCCAGCCGTGCGACCTTCGCGGACAGCTGCGTGGACTTCCTGCGTGCCTACGGGTTCGACGGCATCGACATCGACTGGGAGTACCCGGTGGCCGGAGGGCTCGAGTCGAACACCTACCGCCCGCAGGACAAGGAGAACTTCACGCTGCTCATGCGCGATGTCCGGCAAGCGCTCGATGCGGCGGGCGCCGACGACGGTCGCCGCTACCTGTTGACCATCGCGGCGCCCGCGGGGTACGACAAGGTCGCCAACATGGAGCCGGCCGAGTACCACCGGTACCTCGACTGGATCAACGTGATGACCTACGACTACTTCGGCGCGTGGAACCTCGCGTACACCGCGAACCACGGCGCCTTCGAGGCCGACCTCGGGATCCCGAGCGCGAACCCCGACCTGCGAACCCGCTACAACACCAAGTACGCCATGCAGCAGTACCTGGACGCGGGCGTCCCGGCGTCGAAGCTCGTGCTCGGCCTGCCGTTCTACGGCCGCGGCTGGCGCGGCGTGGGTTCGGCGAACCACGGGCTCCACCAGCCCGGAACCGGGGTCCCCCCGGGGACCTGGGACGACTGGTCGAGCGGCGCCACCGGCGTCAACGACTTCACCCAGATCGACCGCGATTTCCTGGCCCCGGGCAGCGGCTACGTGCGCCACTGGGATCCGGTGACCAAGACGCCCTTCATCTACAACCCGTCCGCCTACGGCGGGCACTGGATCGGCTACGACGACGCGGAGTCGGTGACCCTGAAGCTGGACTGGGCCATGGAGCAGGGTTTCGGCGGTGCCATGATCTGGGAACTCACGGGGGACCGGGACGAAGTGCTCCTGGATGCCGTCGGACGTTCGCTGGGAGCCCGGCAGCCCAGCCCCTGATCCTCCGATCGGGTCGTTCGAGCGGTATGGTGCGCGTCGGCGCCGGCCACCTTCGGGTGCCCGGCGCCGTCCACCCATTGCGGAGACCCAGCATGTACGGCATGGTCAACCAGGCGATCGAGGCGATGGTCACCGAGCGCTTCGGGGAGAATGCGTGGCAGCGGGTCCGCGAGCGCGCGGGCGTCGCCGATCCCGTCTTCGTGACCATGAAGCACTACCCCGATGCCACGACGTACGCCTTGGTGGGCGCGATCAGTGCCGAGACCGGCACCGACGCTCCTGCGTTGTTGCGCGCGTTCGGGCGCTATTGGGTGGAGTACGCGCGGCGGGGACCGTGGGGCGCGATGATGCTCTCGGCCGGCGGCAACGCGCTCGAGCTGCTCTCCGCGCTCGACGCGATGCATGCGCGCATCGCCATGAGCTTCCCCGAGTTGAAGCCGCCGTCGTTCCGGGTGCTGCCGTCGGCCGACGGCGAGGTGGTGCTGGAGTACCGGTCCGAGCGTCCGGGGCTGGCGCCCTTCGTGGTCGGGCTCGTCGAAGGCGTCGGCGACCTGTACGGCGAGCGGGTCGAGGCGGAGCTCGCCGAGCCCCGCGCCGAGGGATCCGACTGCGATCGGTTCCGGGTGCGCTTCCTCGGCAAGGCGGGGAACTGACCGTGCTCGGCATGGTGAACCACGCGCTGCAGGAGATGGTCGAGCAGCGGCTCGGCGAGGAGGCATGGCAGGAGATCCGTCGCGAGGCGGGCTCGGACGACGAGGTGTTCATCGTCATGAAGCAGTACCCGGACGACCTGACCTATCGGTTGGCCGCGGCCGTGGCCAACCGGATGGGCGTGACGCTGCCGGACGCGCTGCACGCGTTCGGGCACCACTGGATGTCCTACGCCGAGCGACAGCCCTGGGGCAAGGTGATGCACAGCATGGCCGGCAACGTGCGAGAGCTGCTTCCGGCCCTCGACGCGCTGCACGCGCGGATCGCGCTCGCGTTTCCGGGCGTGCGCATGCCGCACTTCCGGACCGAGCCCGACCCCGCGGGTGGCGCACTGCTGGTCCACTACATGTCCGAGCGCGAGGGCCTCGCGCCCTTCGTCCACGGCGTGCTCGAGGGCATCGGCGCCATGTACGGCGAGATGATCGAGGTCACGCCGGTCGCGCTGCGTTCCGACGGCGCCGAACACGACGTGTTCCGGGTCGCGTTCCCGGCGGGGGATTGACGTGGACGGGACCTCCCGGCGCATCATCGGGCAGCTCTTCCCGTTCCACGTGGAGTTCGGCGCCGATGGCCGAATCCGCGGCGTGGGCCGGAGCCTCGAGCGCGTCCGCCCCGGCCTCGAGGGCCAACCGTTCCTCGACGCGTTCGAGGTCACGCGCCCCGCGCTCCGGGACCTCCCGAGCGTGCTCGGCCACGTCGACGAGCTGGTGCTCCTGACGATCCGTGGCACCGACCTGCAGATGCGCGGCCAGTTCACCGCGCTTCCCGGCGATGCCATGGTGTTCGTCGGCTCGCCTCGCATCGTCGACCAGAGCTCGGTCTGGGCGTGGCCGGTCGGGGTGCGCGACTTCGCGCCCCATGACGCCAGCGCCGACTACGCGATGGTGATCGAGGCCACCAACTCGCAGATCGCCGACCTCGAGCGCCTGGTGGGCAAGCTGCGCGAGAAGGAGCGGGCCGAGCGAGAGCTCCGCCACGCGGCCGAGGAGGCAAGCCGGGCGAAGACCTTCTTCCTGGCGAACATCTCGCACGAGATCCGAACCCCCATGACGGCGATCCTGGGGTACGCCGAGCTCCTGAAGGCCGACGACCTCGCGCCCTCCGAGCGGGCCGACTACGCCGAGACCATCCGCCGCAACGGCGACCACCTGCTGGCGGTGATCGGTGACATCCTCGACCTGAGCAAGATCGAGGCCGGGCAGTTCACGGTGGAACCGGTGGAGATGTCGGTGGCGGACGTCGTGCGCGACGTGGTGCGCCTTCTCGGCGTGCGCGCGGTATCCCAGGGGATCCAGCTCTCGCACGTCATCGAGGGTGACCTGGCCCGGGCGCCGGTGCTCAGCGACCCGGTGCGCATTCGCCAGGTGCTCCTGAACATCGTGGGCAACGCCGTGAAGTTCACGCAGGAGGGTGGGGTCCGCGTGGTCGTCAGCGCGCAAACCGAGGGCGGACGCATCCGCTTCGAGGTGGCGGTGCACGACACCGGCCCCGGGATCGAGTCGGACCTGCTTCCGCGCCTCTTCGAGCCGTTCTGGCAGTCGGACGCCTCGCACACGCGGCGCCATGGCGGCACTGGGCTCGGGTTGGCGATCAGCCAGCGGTTGGCCGCGCTCCTCGGCGGCGGCATCGAAGCAGCCAGCGAGCCCGGCCGAGGCAGCGTGTTCACCTTCCGCTTCGTCGCGGACCCGGCGCGGCCGGGCAGTGCCGATCGGCCGCTCGCGGCGATCGGGGCGCGACCCACGGGGCACGGCCCGCTGGCGGGGCGTTCGATTCTGCTGGTGGAAGACAGCATCGACTCGCAGCGGATCCTCTCGGTGCTGCTCACGCTCGCCGGCGCGGACGTGGCGGTGGCGTCCGATGGGCTGTCGGCGGTGTCGCGCTTCGACGGCGCCTACTGCCCGGACCTGGTGCTGATGGACATCCAGATGCCGGTGATGGACGGCATCGAGGCGGTCACGCGCATCCGGGCGAAGGGCTATCGCGGCCGGATCGTCGCGCTCACTGCGGCCGCCCTCGGCCCCGAACGCGAACGGGCGCTTGCGGCGGGCTGCGAGGCCGTCTGCGTCAAGCCGATCTCACGCGCCGAACTGCTCGAGTTGTGCGCGCGTCCCCCGCAGCAGGCCTGAACTTCCGCCGGTTCCGGCCAAGAATCGGCCCGTGCCGATATCTTGGCGGAGTGCGGCCGCGAACCCTCGCCATCCTTGCGTGCCTTGCGGCGTCCGTCGGCGTGCCGGCCGTGGCGCTCACGCAGTCGGGCCCGGCCGGCAAGGCCCCGCCGACGCCCGCCGGCCGCGACTCCAAGCCCGAGGCCGAGGATGACGGCCCCGCGCTGCCGACGGCGCTCCCCGAAGGAGCGGAGCTGCCCGCGGTGGCCAAGCCGGCGTCCGCGCGTGCCGACAGCATGGCCGGGCGCATCACGGCGCTCGACCGTTCGCTCGCCTGCACCAAGTGCGCGGGCAAGGGGTTCCTGGTGGTGCGGACCAAGCAGTCCCGGGGCGCGTTCCGCGAACCCATCATCACCGAGTCATTCGACGATTGCCCGATGTGCCACGGCCTCGGCCACACGCCGACCGCCCGTCGGGTGTCGCTGCCGCTCGACGGCGTGGCCGGGGCACTGGCGGGCATACCGATGGACCTGCCCACGGCGCCGACGCTCATCGAGCGCGCCCGCAAGGCGTTGGTGCGCGTCGGCGCCACCGGCGAGTTCGCGGTGGCGATCACCGCCGACGACCGCAACGCGTTCTCGGTGGGCCGGCACGGGAAGCCCGGGTCGCCGGTCGCGGTCACCGGCTTCGTCGGGAAGTCGTTCCCGGTGGGCCGGGGCGTGCGCGTCTATCCCGTGCTGGTGGATGGTCGATCGGTGGCGCTCCTGCGCAACCCGATGATCCACTGCGCGGCCGACCGCGGCGAGGCGCTCGTCGGAGGGATCCTTGCGGGGCCGATCGAGGACATCGAATGGGACTTCGGGCCCGCCGCGGTGATCGACGGCGGATTCCTGGTGCCCCTCGAACCCGCGCAGAAGCTGCCGAAGCCGGAGCCCAAGGAGAAGCCCGAACGATGAGCCGATCCCGAGCCACGGCATCCGAGCAGTCGGTGCAGCTGGTCTTCGATTTCGACAGCACCATCGTGGCCGTCGAGGGCCTCGACGAGCTGGCCCGCATCGCGCTGGCCGACGACCCCGGACGCGACCGCAAGGTGGAGGCCATCGAGGCGATCACCCGCGACGGCATGTCCGGGGCGATCGCCATCGACGAGAGCCTCCGCCGCCGGCTGTCGATGCTCGACCTGCGGAGGGCGCACGTCGAGCAGGTGGTGCGTCTCCTCAGGCGCGGCCTCAGCCCGTCGTTCCGGCGCCACGTGGCCGCGGTGCGTCGCAACGCCGGCCGGATCCACGTGGTGTCGAGCGGGTTCCGCGAGTACGTCGAGCCGGTGTGCGCGGACCTCGGCATCGCGCCGGACCGCGTCCACTGCAACCGATTCCGCTGGAAGGGCGACCGCGTGGCGGGGTTCGACGAGACATGCGATGCCGCACGCCCGGGCGGCAAGGCCCGCGTGGTGCGGTCGCTGCGGCTTCCCGGCCGCGTGGTGGCGATCGGCGACGGCGTGACCGACGCCGAGATCCGCGATGCCGGCGCGGCTCACGAGTTCGTCGCCTACTGCGAGAACGTGGAGCGCGACGCCGTGGTGGCGCGCGCCGATCGCGTGGCGCGCTCGGTGGACGAGGTGCTGTGGCTCTACCGCTTGCCCGGGTCGCCGTCCTTCCCCAAGAGCCGGATGACGGCGCTCCTCTGCGAGAACGTGCACCCGGATGCCGTGCGCGCGCTGAGGGACGAGGGATACCGCGTCGAAGCGGTCTCGGACGCGCTCGGCGAGGCCGAGCTCGAGCAAGCAGTGCGCGGCGTCAGCATCCTCGGCATCCGCTCCAAGAGCAGGGTGACCCCGCGCGTCCTTGCGGCCGCCGACCGGCTGCTGGCGGTCGGGTGCTTCTGCATCGGCACCGACCAGGTGGACCTTGCCGACGCGGCGCAGCGCGGCGTCGCCGTCTTCAACGCGCCGTACAGCAACACCCGGAGCGTCGTGGAGCTGGCCATCGGGCAGGTGGTGATGCTGATGCGCCGTGTCACCGACGCCAATCGCCTCCTGCACGAAGGCGGATGGAAGAAGTCCGCCACCGGCTGCTCCGAGGTGCGCGGCAAGGTCCTCGGCATCGTCGGCTACGGCCACATCGGTTCGCAGCTCTCGGTGCTGGCGGAATCGATGGGCATGCAGGTCATCTACCACGACCTCGAGGAGCGGCTGGCGCTCGGCAACGCCCGCAAGGCACGGTCGCTCGCGGACCTTCTTGCCAAGAGCGACGTGGTCAGCCTGCACGTGGATGGCCGCCCCGCGAACCTCAACCTGATCGGCGAGCGCGAGCTTCGCCGCATGAAGCCCGGTGCGGTGCTGGTGAACCTCTCGCGCGGGCAGGTGGTGGACCTCGAGGCGCTTGCGTCCTCGATCCGCGCCGGGCACGTGGGGGGCGCGGCGATCGACGTCTTCCCGCAGGAGCCGCTGTCCAACCGCGACCCGTTCGACTGCCCCCTCCGTGGGCTGCCCAATGTCATCCTCACGCCTCACGTCGGCGGCAGCACCGGCGAGGCGCAGCAGGCGATCGGTTCGTTCGTCGCCGCGCGGTTGGTGGAGTTTGTGAACGCGGGCAGCACCTCGGGATGCGTGAACCTGCCGCAGATCTCGCCCGTGGCCGTGCCGCGCGCGCACCGGTTCCTGCACCTGCATCGCAACCAGCCCGGGGTGCTCGCGGCCGTCAACGCCGTGCTCGCGCGCCGCAAGCTGAACATCCTGGGGCAGGCCCTGCGGACCGATGACTCCATGGGCTACTTGGTCACCGACGTCGATCGGCGGTATCCGCCCGAGGTGGCCGAGGAGCTGCGCGCCGTGCCCGGGACGGTGCGGCTGCGCGTGCTGCACTAGGGTGCGGTCGCGGTGCCGCACTCCGGGCAGCGCGCCGCCCCCTCGCGCCGCGGATAGCCGCACTCCGGGCAGGCCGAACGGATCCACTGCAGCCGTGCTTCGCGCGTCGCCAGCAGCACCAGCGCCGGCCCGCACAGGATCACCAGCGTTGCCGTGCCGGCGACGATCGCGGTCCAGCTGCCCCACGAGCAGTAGCAGCTGTCGCGCCGCATCGCCCATGCGTACGTCGGCGCCGCGATCGCGAGTTCGAGGCACGTGCCCGCGAAGAGCCGCCGCACCATCCGGTCAAGCCGGTCGGGCCGGGCCGCCCCGCCCGCACGCGCGATCGCCCATGCCCACGCGCTCCCGAACGCGACCCAGGCCGGCACCAGCAGCACGGGATTGAGGCCGGTCATGCCTCGCCATTCCACCTCGGGATCCGCCCGGAACACGATCAGCCCGAGCAGGTCCCACACGGTGAGCGCGATGCCCACCGCGCATGCGCCGCCGAGGATGCCCGCACCGATCACCGATCCGCGCATCGAGCGCGGGGGTGAGCCCGGCTTCCATTCGCCGAGCGCCGGTGCGCTGAGGAGCAGCGGGGCCGCCAGCATCACCGCGAGCACCCCGAGAAGCACCCACGACTCCCAGCTGTCGGGGACCAGCGCCCGCAGCAGCGACGCGTACGTCTCGATCCACGCGCCGACCACGATGCCCGGCAACTCGGGCGCGCTCGGCCATGGCGCGCTCCACTGGCCGTTCTTGGCGAAGTGATTCCACTCGGTGCCGAGCGCCACCACCAGCGCCGTCACGCCCGTGGTGATCACCGATGCCGCGACGAACGTGGCGATGGCCAGCGCGGGCAGCAGCAGCCAACGGGGTGCCCGCGTCAGCGCCCGGATGCCGCCGTTCCCGGTCATCGCGCTCCGTTGCCTTCCGGCGGCGTTCGCTCCGGCGCCGACACCAGCCGCGCCAGGAACAGGGCCGGGTACATGATCCCCAGGATCGCTTCCAGCGTGCTCGCCATGCGCGCCCACTGCGAGATCGGGGCCATCTGCGAGTAGCCCGCCGTGGTCAGCGTCGAGAAGCTGAACCACAGGAAGTCCTCCCAGTTGTGCGGATCGACGGCGGCGGATTCGGCCTCCAACAGGTACGCGCCCGGAGTGATGAGCGAGATGCGCTGGTGCACCGACCCGAACGCGAGGCCGATGAAGATGTACGCGGCCACTCCGTACTCGATCCGGTCCACCGCGCTCGTCGCGCGGCTGAACGCCGCATGCATCAGCGCCGCCGCCGCCACCGTGTATGCCGCGGCCACCATGAACCCCGGCACGATGTGCGCCCGCGGCGCGCTCTGCACGGCGCTCATCTCCAGCAAGGCGAAGCCGCTGAGCCCGCACAGGGCCACCGCCAAGGCCCACCACGGGCCCGTGACACGCCACGTGGCCGCGGCGCAGGCCAGCATCACCACGGTGGTGGTGACCGGTCGCGGGAAGCCGTTCTCGGTGGCGGCCAGCGGGGCGAACATCACGATGGCGACCGCGAGGATCATGACGAACAGGCCGGGCGTGAACTTGATGGCGGCGGGCATCGACGAAAGGCTAACGCCGCGGGCCCGTCCGATCGCCGCCGCAGCCGGAGGGAGACGACCGAGGGGTACCATTGGTGCGCCCCCTTCGGAGGGAATTCCCATGACGAACGCCGCCCCCCACCGGATTCCCGTGCTCGCCGTCCTGGCCGCCGCCTTGGTTGCCCTCCTCGTGCCCTCGGTGGCTGCGGCCGGCGAGCGACCGCGGTTGGCGATCCGCGAGGTCACCGCCACGCGATCGGTGGCTCGCCAGGCCAAGGAGGGCGGGTACGAGAGCGCGCTCGACCAGGTGGTGGAATCGATCGGCGACCAGCTGCTCGACGCCTTCGACGATGCCGGCGCCTTCGAGATGGTCGCACGCGCCGACCTTCCCGGCGTCCTCAAGGAGCAGGACCTTTCCTTGAGCGGCAACGTCAACATGATGGACCCGCAGGCCGCGCAGGCGTATCGACTGGCCGGGGCACGGTTCGTGGCCACCGTGACGGTGAACAACTTCCAGGAGGTGGTGGAGCGAACGGTCCTGCCGGGTCAGTTCGGCGACGCGAAGGCCGAGCGCCGCACCGTGGACCTGCGCGCCGTGGTCAAGGTGTTCGACACCACCACCGCCACGCTCCTGCGCTCGGCGACGGTGGAGCTGTCGGACTTCGCGGTGAACGAGATCCTGGCCGGCGTCGAGCAGGCCGGAAGCAAGACCATCGTCGTACGCGGCAAGGTTGCCGGTGAACTGGCCGAGCAGGCGGCCGCCGTGATCTCCGCGGCCGCCGCGTCCGTGCAGCCCACGGGCACGGGCGCCGGTGCCGGCACCGCCGCGGCCGGCGTCCCGCCGCGACCGATGCGGCTTGCGATCGTCGTCAAGCAGCGCCCGGCCGACGTCCCTGCCGAGAAGGTCTCGGTGTTCGAGGACCTGGTGGCGGCCAGCGCCACGGGCCCCGGCATCGAGATCATCCGCCGCGAGGATCTGGTGAACGCGGTCAGCCAATTGGCGCCGGGGGGCGCCAACGTCGGCACCGGGCTTCCCGGCTCGAATGCCGTCGACCGCATCCTCTCCGACCAGTCGTCGGCGGTGCAGCTGGCCACGCTGATGAAGGCCGACGCGCTGCTCACCGTCTCGATCTCCGCGCTGCAGTCGGCCGATCGCCGCCTGGACGATCCCTCCACGGGCACGGCCACGCAGGTGCGCCAGTGGACGCTGGTCACCACCTACGGCGTGATCGACGGCGCCACGGGCGGCAGCCTGGGCTCGGGCACCGTGCAGTCCGACTTCGCCAACCGCGACTCCGGTGGGCTGAAGGTCACCGTCGACTTCATCGACCCGCTGCTTCGCGACGCTGCCGGGCGCATCGGGCCCGCGGCCGCGGGGGCGGTGGTGCGCGCCGCCGATCGCCTCGCGTCGGCGCCGGCCTCGGTGGAGGTCCGCTTCGACGCGATCCTCTCCGACCTCAGCGTGCCCGACGTGCGCACGGGAGCCGACGGCCAGTACGTGGTCGGTGCCAACCAGTACCAGTTGCGCCCCATGAACGTGCAGGTGATCGTCGACGGCATCACCGTGGGCGCCACGCCGACGGCGGTGCCGGTTCGCCCCGGCATGCACCGCGTGCGCTTCGAGCGACCGGGCCTCGAGCCCGTCGAGCGCGTGATCGACGCCCGCGAGGGGCTCGTGGTGGCGGCGCCGATGCAGTTCTCGCCGGAGGGCCGCGCCAACTGGCAGCGCGATGCCGTGTTCTTCAACGACCTCAAGAACGGGGCCGTGGTGCGCGACGTCGACCTGATCCGCGCCCGCGCGGTCGCCGACTTCCTCCGCCAGAGCGACATCCGCCTCGACACCTCCAACGTCCAGAACCTCAATCTCGGCGGGGAGAGCATCTGGTGGCAACTGCTCCAGCCGTGAGGCGTGGGCCGGGGCGGACGATCGGCCTCGGTGCGGCGCACCGCGCCGCGTCGTGCGCGGTGCTGGCGGCCGCGGCGGCCGGGTGCCAGTCGGACCTGCGGCGCTCGGTCCGCGAGATCGATGCCGCGTATGCGCAGGGGCGCTATCCCGGTGCCGCGGAGATCGCCGAGCGCGCCGCCGAGCGCAATGCCGACGACCGGGCCGACCAGCTGCTGTGGTGGCTGCAGGCCGGGCGCACGCGACAGGCGGCCGGCGACGTCGCGGCATCGATCGCGTGGTACGACCGCGCCTACGAGGCGGTGCGACCCTACCTCGATTCAAAGGCGGAGGCCACCGTCAGCGAGGCGCTCGTCACCACCGCCGTGAACCAGACGATGCGGATCTACCGCGCCACGCCGCCCGAGCGGATCATGCTGTGTGCGCTCCAGGGCGCCAACCGATTGGCGTCCGGAGACCTTGCCGGCGCGCGGGTCGAGTTCAACCGCGCGGCGGACTTCCAGCAGGACGCCGTGTCGCGCTTCGCCCAAGAGATCAACGCCGCGCAGGAACGCACCAACGCCGAGTGGAAGTCGGGCGGATGGGCGACCGGCATCTCGACCGACGCCACCGCCAAGGTCCGGCAGGCGCAGGAGCGACCGGCATCGGCGCTCGGGATGTCGTCCTTCGGCAACCCGTTCGCGAGCTACCTCCGTGCCGCGTTCCTGCTGGCCACCAGCACCGACCCGGGCGACCGCCAGAACGCGCGCGCCGACCTGCGCGGGGTGCAGGAGATGCTGCCGGGCTGCGCGGAGGCCGCGGCCGACATCGCGGCGATCGACGCGGGCGGGGGACCGCCCCCGGTCACCTGGATCTTCTTCCTGACCGGGGTGGCACCCACGTACCGTGAATTCCGGCTCGACATCCCCATCCCGGTCGGCAACGTCAACTACGTCTCGGCGGCGTTCCCGGTGCTCGAGCGCCGGGGCGCGTTCATCCCGGCCATCGACGCCGGCGGGGCCCGGTCGTCGACCATTGCCGACCTCGACGCGGCGGTCGAGGCGGAGTTCGACGCCCGGCTTCCGCTGATCGTCACGCAGGAGATCGTGTCGTCGGCCGGCAAGGCCGCCGCCACCTGGGCCGCCAGCCAGGCCGCGTACCAGCAGGACAGCACCGCCGGGGTGCTCGTGCAGATCGTCGGCATCGCCTACCAGGCGGCATCCACCGCCGCCGACCTGCGCGCCTGGACCACCATGCCCAAGCAGGTGGCGCTGCTGCGGGTGCCGACCCCGGCGGACGGCGCGCTGGAGGTGCGCGCGGGCGGCGGGGAAGGGCAGCCCGGCCGGACGCTGTGCACGCTGGCGTTGGCGCCCGGGGCGCCGAACATCGTGATCATGACGCTGCCTTCGGCGGCGGCGCCGCATCCGGCGGTGTTGCAGTACCGTGGCGGGGGCGGCTCGGAGATCGCGCCCGGTGCGCCGGCTGCGGCCGCGCCGGGTGCGCCACCCACGTCCGCTGCCACAGGAGACTCGCCGTGATGCGCCCCCGATTCCCCAACGTGCGTGCCGTGCTCGTGCTTGCTGCCGCGGCCGTGACCTCGCAAGCGATGTCCGGCTGCGGAAGCGTCAACACCACCACCTCGCGCGAGGGGCCTTCGCCCTCGGCGTCACCGGTGCAGACCCGCGTCAACGACCTGCTCTCCGAGATCTTCCTCTCGGCCAAGGAGGTGCGCATGGCCCGCAATTCGCAGGGCCTGATGGAGGTGCAGGTCGACGTCGAGAACAACGGTTTCCGGTACCGGTCGTTCTCGTACCGGTTCGACTGGGTGGATGCGCGGGGCATGGTGATCGAGTCGCAGACCTCGGTCTGGAAGACCACCAACGTCCCGGACGGCGGGTCCACCGTGATCCGGTCGATCGGGCCCTCCGAGGCCGCCACCGACTTCAAGCTGCAGGTCCGTCGCTCCGACTGAACGGCAACCGCCGAAGGAACCCCGCATGGCTCAGCACTTCCGCATCGTCTCGTCCGCGTTCGCCTTCGTCGTGCTCGTGCTGCCGGCGCTGCAGGGATGCGAACGCGCCCGCTACATCGAGTCGGGCAGTCCCGAGGGCATCATCAGCGTCGGCGAGGTGGACATCCAGGACATCACCCGCGCCTCGAGCGGAATGCTCGAGTCGCTCCTGGAGACCGGCGTCCTGAAGACCGCCAAGAACAAGCCCGCCGAGATGGTGATCGACCAGGTGGTCAACGACACGAGCTCGCGCTTCAGCGTCGATGAACTCACCTACCGCATGCGCGAGCAGCTGGTGAACTCGGGGCAGGCGGCGGTGGTCACCACCTACGGCCAGACTCCCGAGGACAAGACCGCGCAGGACCTGCTGCGCCGCCAGGCGTTCCTGAAGGGCGAACGGGCGACCGACGTGCCCGACCCGGATTTCTCGCTCTCGGGCAAGATCACCCAGGTCAAGCGCACGGCCGGCGACACCAAGCGGTGACCTACACGTTCCGGCTGACGCTCACGAACATCCGCACCGGCCTCGAGGCGTGGACCAAGACCGTGAGCATGACCAAGGTGGGCAACAAGCCCGCGGTCGGGTTCTGAGTCAACGGAACCGTCAGTTATTGGCTCTCATGGGTGCGGTGGTCCGGCGGCCGCCGCGCCGCCGTTCGATGGCCTTAGCCGTCACCCGATCACGCGCCCCGAATTTCCCGGATTCCGTGATGGGCCCGCGGTCAGGATCTCGTTCACGAGGGGTGGTGGGAGGATCGCACCCGGTGCGCTGTCGGCGCGCCTGTCTCTCGGAGTACCTGTCCATGAAGATTGCAGCGCTTTCGGCACCGGTGGCCCTCTTCGTGATTGCCTCCGCGACTCAGGCTGCCCTGGTCGCCAGCGACAACGGTTCGAACTACGGCGGCGGTTGGACCAACGGATCGAACGGGGGCACCGGATTCGGTGCGTGGCAGATCGCCGTCTCTGGAAACGGATTCGCTGGGAACTTCATCGGCAATCCCTCTTCCGCCGGCATTTCGGGAATGAACGCGCAGTCCTTCGGGCTGTACGCCAACCCGCAGGGCTCCGGAGCGTCCGTCACGGCAACCCGCGCGTTCGGTGCGGCTCTCGGCGTCGGTGACTCGTTCTCGATGCAATGGGGCATCAATTGGGACGGGGACAGTGGGACGAGCGGCATCAAGGGGTTCCGCCTCCAAGCCGGGTCCTCGGACGTGATTAGCGTGCAGAACGCCGGAAACTCAGACATCACGGTCAATGGGTCCAACATCGGCTTCGGTTACGGCACCCAGGCCATGACGTGGACATTCACTCAGGTGTCGTCCACGACCGTGTTGGTCACGGCAAACGATCGAGACGGTTCCGGCACGTATTCGGCCAACATCACGGTCTCCGGTTACCTGAGCGGGTTCTCGCTCTTCGCGTCACAACTCGCCGGCGGCGACAACCGGCAGCCCTACTTCAATGACTTCGCCATCGACGCGGTTCCCGCCCCCGGCGCCATTGCGCTGCTCGGCGTGGCCGGCCTCGTCGGCTCGCGCCGCCGTCGCTGAGGCGGTGCTGCACGCTCGGCCCGTTCACACGATCCTCGTTCCTGATTCCCTGACTCGGCGCCCGAAGGCGCAAGAAAGCTCAACGTGAAGAACATCAACACGATCCTGGCGGTTGGCGCGGTGACGGCGGTGTGCGGTGCGGCGGAGGCGGCGGTTGTTGTGGGGTGGGACTTTTCTGGTATCGGCAGCTTCGGCACATCGCCGCTGGCCCCGACCACGTTCGATGCCAATGTCAGTTACGGCGGCCTTGCGAGAGGTGCGGGTATTGGAACTCAAGGCTCCGCCGCGGCCAACGCGTGGGGAGGATCGATGGTCGCTGCTCGGTCTACGAAGGCTGAAGCGATCGAAGCGGGCCAGTTCGTGTCGTTCTCGATCAGCGTCAATCCGGACATCGAGTTGGATTGCGCGGAGATCAGCGCGTACAACGTCCGGCGGAGCCCAACGGGTCCCGCATCTGGGCAGTGGCAGTACCGACTCCTCAGCTCCGTTGAGTGGACCGATGTAGGCGCCCAAGCTTCGTTCTCCAACGCCACGTCTTCCGGCAACGCGATGGCCGCCATCGACTTGTCTGGGGTGGGCGAACTCCAGGGCCTGTCTGGAACCAACGTCTACTTTCGTCTCGTCGTCTTTGGTAACACTGGGGGTGGCACCTTTTACTTCAGGGATTTCCAATCGGGGCTTGATCTGTCGGTCAACGGCACCGTCTCCGCCATCCCCGCCCCCGGCGCCCTCGCGCTCCTCGGCGTGGCCGGCCTGATCGGCTCGCGCCGTCGTCGCTGACCGCGCTTCCGCATCAATCCTGAACACTCCCCGCTGCGCGCGCCCTCTGGCGTGCGCAGCGGTGCTTTTGCTTCCCCTACCATCCGGCGCTCCCCGCGTCCCCCATGCTCCTCGTCGCCACCGACCTCGCGAAATCCCACGGCCTGCGCGAACTCTTCCGCGGCGTGCGGCTGTCGGTGGCCGAGGGCGACCGCGTCGGGCTCATCGGCCCGAACGGCGCGGGCAAGTCGACGCTCCTGCGCATGCTCGCGGGCGCCGAGGAGCCGGACGACGGCGCCGTGCGCCTGCAGCGCGGCGCGTCGGTGGTCTACGTCCCGCAGCGCGACGACTTCGCCCCCGGCCTCACGCCGCGCACCGCCGCCGCGGCCGCGGCGCTCCGCGCTCCTTCCGTCCACGGCGACGCCCACGAAGCCGACGTGCTCGCGGGCGTCGTCCTCGGCAAGCTCGGATTCCCGGAGCTGCGGATGGACGACCCCGTGGAGCGGCTCTCGGGCGGATGGCGCAAGCGGCTCTCCATCGCGTGCGGCCTGGCGTCGGTGGGCGGCACGCCCGACCTCCTGCTCCTCGACGAGCCGACCAACCACCTCGACGTCGCGGGCATCGAGTGGCTCGAGCGCTTCCTCACGCGCCCCACCAACGACCTGCGCGCCGGCGCATGCGTGTTCGTCACCCACGACCGCGCGTTCCTCGAGCGCGTGGCGACGCGCGTGGTCGAACTGAGCCGCGCCTACCCGGAAGGCACGCTCGCCGTCGACGGGGGCTGGCGCGAATTCCTGCGCCGCCGCGACGAATTCCTCGCCGCGCAGGCGAAGGCCGAGGCCACGCTCGCCAACGAAGTCCGCATCGACGACGCGTGGCTTGCGCGCGGGGCGCAGGCGCGCCGCACGAAGGCCAAGGGTCGCATCGAGGACAGCGCGGAGCGTCGCGACGAGCTCGCGGGCCTCGCCGAGCGCAACGCGGCGGCCACCGCCGGCGGCGCCCGCGTCGACTTCACCGCAAGCGGCCGGCGCACGCGCCGGCTGGTCCAGGCCGCGGGCATCGCCAAGGGCTTCGGTGGCCGCACGCTCTTCCGCGACCTCGACCTCGAGCTCGCGCCCGGCGACCGGCTGGGCCTCATGGGCCCGAACGGCAGCGGCAAGTCCACCATGCTCGCCGTGCTTTGCGGTGAGCTGCCGCCCGATGCCGGCACCGTCCGCCACGCCGACCCGGCGCCGCGCGTGGTCATCCTCCGCCAGCAGCGCATGGACATCCCGCCCGAGACCCTGTTGCGCGACGCCATCTGCCCGCTCGGCGATTTCGTCGATTTCCAGGGCCGCACCATGCACATCTCGGCGTGGAGCAGGCAGTTCCTCTTCAAGGACGCGCAGCTCCTGCAGCCGGTCGCGAGCCTCTCCGGCGGCGAGCGCGCGCGTGCGCACATCGCGCGCATGATGCTCGAGCCCGCCGACATCCTGGTGCTCGACGAGCCGACCAACGACCTCGACATCCCCACGCTCGAGGTGCTGGAGTCGGCGATCGAGCAGTTCCCCGGCGCCGTGGTGCTGGTGACCCACGACCGTGCCATGCTCGGCGCCGTGGCGCGCACCATCGCCGTGATCGGCGCGCCGGACGCCTCGGTGAGCGTGGTGGCGAGTCTCGACCAGGCGCTGGCCGCGCTCGCGCGTGCGGAGCAGGGCAGCGACGCCGCGGCCCGCGCTGCCGCCCGCGAGGCGCGCGCGGCGTCCCCGTCGGCCGCCTCGGTCGCTGCTCCGCCCGACGCGGCGTCCGGCGGCCCGCGTCGCAGGCTCAGCTTCAAGGAGCAGCGCGAGCTCGACGGCATGGAGGCGGCCATCGCGTCCGCCGAGGCCTCGGTCGCACAGGCCGAGTCGGCGGTCGCCGATCCCGTCGCGGCCGCCGACCATGAGCGCATGGCGCGCGCCTGCCGCGCCCTCGAGTCTGCCCAGGCCGCGTTGGAGACGCTGTACGCGCGGTGGCAGGAGCTCGAGACCAAGCGCGGCGGTTGATCCCGCGCGGGGCTACGCTTCGGCCATGTCGCGCTCGTCACTCCTCACGGCGGTCGGTCTCGGTGCGGCGGTCCTGGCGGGATTCGCGTGGCTGTTGGTCGGGTCACCCGGCCTGCCGGGCGCTGCCCCTGCCGCCCCTGCCTCCTCCGCGCCGACCGGCCCGCGCCCCGCGCCCCTGCGCATCGAGCCCGGCGCGCTGGACCTTGGCGACCTCGTTCCCGGCCAACCCAAGGCCAGCACCGTCACGATCACCAACCTGTCCGACGCGCCCGCCCGCCTCACGGGCGCCGTGCCGAGCTGTGGATGCACCTCGGCCACGTGGTCCAAGCAGCCGATCGCGCCGGGCGGGTCCGCCACCGTCGAGATCTCCATGGTGGCCGGCGACATGCAGGGCGAGGTGCTGGCGAAGACCGTGACGTTCCTGGTGGAGGGCGCCGAGCCGATCGTGGTCCCCGTGCGCGGCTTGGTCGGACGGTTCGTGTCGTGCTCGCCGCGGCAGATCGATGCGCCCCGCGACGGGTTGGCCGCTGACCAGGTGCTGCCCACGGACATCGTGCTCGAGTCCGAGGACGGCACCGCGTTCCGGGTCGTGGGGGTCGACCCGGCGATCGCCGCGTCCGGGTCGATGGCCGAGCCGTCGCTTCGCCACGACCTTCGCGTCGACTGGGACGCGTGGCGCACGGCCGGGCGCCCCGACTTCGTCACCGTGGTGACCGACCATCCCCGCGCCCCCGAGTTCTCGGTGTCGGTGCGGCGCCCGGTCCGCGCGGCGCCCGTGCCTCCGGCGCCGCCGATGCCTTCGCCTGCACCGGGCGCGTGAGGCTCACGGCCTCCCGCGGATCTCGACCGCGGGGCGCCACGTGGTGTCGCGCTTGCGGATCGCCGCGGAGAACTCGCGCGCGCTGCCCGATGGCGCCATCTTGGCGTCGGCGGTGACGTTGGCGGCGGCCCGCTCCTCTTCGAACGTCGCGGCCGGACCGAGCCTCCCGAAGTCCCAGGCCCGACGTTCCCAGGTGCCGTTCAGGAGTTGCCACGGGCTCGGAAAGACCCCCATGCGATCACCGCTGGCCGTGCGGATGATGTCGACTCCGCAGCTCTGCGTGACCGCGTTGTACCAACGCGGAGCCTCGCGCAGTCGTCGGGTCTCGTCGAGGTAGTGGAGGAACAGGTTGCGCGCCTGGGCGTCGGTGAGCAGAAGCCGATAGCGATGCACCGATTCGCCCCGGAAGTCGGTGCGCACCCGCACCACGTCCCGCTCCTCGGCCCAGATGAACACCAACGCGAACTGCCGGAAGAGCCCGCCCACCGCCGAGTACGACTGCCCGCGGCGCTTGCGCACTTCGATCGACACGGCCACGTGATCCCATCCGTCGGGTGTCTCGAATCCAAACGTGACGAAGTTGTGGCAGATGAGGGTCGGTCCCCAGAACGAGAAGAAGAGGTCCACCGTCCGAAGCTGATCAAGGCTGAAGGATCGGGTGTTCCACGCGGGCTCGATGCACCGGTCGGTGCCCAGGTAGCGGAAGTCGCGGATGCCGTGCACCGTGAACCGGGTGGAATCGGCCGTATCGCCCGTGACCACTGGCGCCACCGCGCACTCGGGCAGCCAGTCGCCGCTCCCGGGAGCGGGCACCCACCAGAACCACGCCAGCGTCCCTCCCCAGACGATGCACGCCAACATCGCGCCGGCCGCCTTGGCACGACCGCGGCCGAGCCGCCACGCGACCGCGCCGGCGGTGGCCAGCGTCGCCACCACGGTCGCCACCGCGCCGGTCGCGGCGGATGGGCCCGCCGGGGCGTAGGCGGCCGCGGCCGCGCTCCAGGCCGTGAGCGCTGCGGCCAAGCCTAGAAGGCCAGCCCCTTTCACCATGACGGCCACGCGTGTCCAAGTCATGAGGCCAGTCTAATGCCCGTTTTATAGGTCTCATGGCCCGAAGGGGGCACGGAAACGGAATCCTTTTCGCATTTCCCCGCGGGTTGGCAGGCATTCCTTGCACTCGGGCAGACACGGGCTAGGTTGTGGGAACTGGGTGTCCCGCCCACAGTGGGTCAGCGCTTCCCTCGCTGCCCACCGCCGTGTTCCCAAACGGCGTTGCGTCTGGTTCCCTTCGTTCCCTTTCGGAGTTCCCACATGACATCTCGTCTCCTCGCGCTGTCGGCCGTTTCGGCCGTCGTGATTGGTTCGTCCGCCAACGCGGCGATCATCTCGTTCAACGACTCGGGCCTGTTCGCGCAGTTTGCGGCGAATTCCGGGGCCGCGGTCGCCACCGAGAACTTCGACGCCTACAGCGGCCCGGCCGCGACGTTCAGCGGCGTCGTCGGGGGCGTGTCGTGGACGGCCTCGGCGTCCAGCGCCGGCGGCATGTACGCCGATCCGGGCCTGATGTCCACGAACAACGCCGGCGACACGATGTTCTTCGACTTCGCCGGCGGCGTGAACGGCGTGGGCGGCCAGTTCTTCGCCACCGACGTCAACTTCAACTTCGTGCCCAGCATGATCATGGTTGGTCTGGCCGACGGCTCCGGCTTCATCGGCCTCATCAGCTCCGCCTCGCAGTGGCAAGGTTTCTGGTCGACGGGTCCGGCCATCACCTCGATCTCTATCCAGGTGATGGGCTCGGGCAACCTGTACCCGACCGCCGACTCGATCAGCGTGGCCGTGGTTCCGGCTCCGGGCGCCGTGGCGCTCCTGGCCGTCGCCGGCCTCGCGGGCGCGCGTCGCCGCCGCTGATCGGGCACTGACGGAACTCGGATCGGCTGGGACGAACGGCCGAAACCAGACACTGGGACGGACCAGCGGGCAGCGCATCGCGCTGCTCGCGGTCCTGCTCGCGGTCCTGCTTTTGGTGCTGCGCGGTCGTGTCGCGCTCGGGCGTACCTTCCGCATCCATGCACATGCCCGCCCAAGACGCCGACCGTACTCGCCGACTGCGCCGCGCGGCGTGGGCGACGGTGGCGCTGCTCTGGCCGGTGGCCCTCCTCAACTACCTCGACCGGCAGATGCTGGCGTCGATGAAGTTCTCGGTGATGGCCGACGTGCCCGACGTCGAGACCGACGCCAACTGGGGATTGATGCTGGGGCAGTTCAAGTGGGTGTACGCCTTCCTGAGTCCGCTCGGCGGATTCGTGGCCGACCGTTTCGGTCGTCGCGTCACCATCTGCGGGAGCCTCTTCGCGTGGTCGGTCGTCACGTGGATGACCGGCAACGCCACGACCTACCAAGAGCTCCTGTGGACCCGCACGCTGATGGGCATCAGCGAGGCGTTCTACATCCCGGCGGCGCTGGCACTGATCTCCGACCGGCATTCCGACGCCACGCGCTCGCGTGCCGTGGGCGTGCACCAATCGGCGATCTACGCCGGAGTCATGCTCGGCGGATTCGGCGGCTACGCGGCCGACAGCCCGGACGTGGGCTGGCGCGCCGCGTTCCACTTGGCGGGCGTGGCCGGCATGCTGTACGCGCTCCCGTTGGCGTTCCTGCTGCGTGAGCGCATGGCGCCCGTCATCGGTCCCGGCCACGAGACCGGGGCGCTCCCCGAGACCGGTGCCGCGGGTGGAGTCGTGCCCGATGGCGACCGTCCCACCGTGGCCGGTGCATTGCGCGAACTCCTCGGCAGCCCCGCATTCCTGCTCCTCGTGGCGTGCTTCACGCTCCCGGCGTTGGCGGCATGGGTGGTGCGCGACTGGATGCCCGCGATCCTCAAGCAGGAGTTCGGGATCGGCCAGGGGCAGGCGGGCGTCTCGGCCACGCTCTACCTGACCATCGGCATGCTCGGGGGCGCCGCATTCGGAGGGTGGTGGGCGGATCGATGGTCGCGCCGCACCGGTCGCGCACCGGCGTGGGTGGCTGCGGTCGGCATTGCGCTCTTGGTACCTGCGCTCTTCGGCGTCGGCAACGCGGGGTCGCTGGTCGTGGCGGTGGCATTCCTCGGGGTGTTCGGGATCGGCTGGGGCCTCTTCGACTGCAACGCCATGCCGGTGCTGTGCCGGATCACGCGGCCCCAGGTGCGGGCCACGGGGTACGGGCTGATGAACTTCGTCAGCATCAGCTGCGGCGGGCTGGCGGACTGGGGCTTCGGGCTGATGCGCGATGCGGGT
>Ga0255182_1000430_pt1 | contig 28945 bp, 26 predicted proteins | sample Atl_UVDOM_RepA_8_FD_188420 | JGI IMG/M metagenome (GOLD analysis project Ga0255182, IMG submission 188420) | Freshwater microbial communities from Altamaha River, Georgia, United States - Atl_UVDOM_RepA_8d | ecosystem: Environmental > Aquatic > Freshwater > River | place: USA: Georgia...
GAAAAATAAACAGGATGTTCTTTATGATGCCTTATCAGTTGGAAACCTATCCTCGTTCGAGCAGCATATTCGTTCCCTTTTTGCTGGCATCCCCTGGCGCAATTTCACGAATAATCATCTGGCTGATTTCGAAGGATATTACGCATCGGTTCTCTACGCCTTTTTTGCATCTATCAACGCACAGGTAATTCCGGAAGATATCACCAACCACGGTCAAGCTGATATGACGATAATCTTCAAAGACCATATTTATGTGATGGAGATAAAAGTGGTGGATTACTTGCCGGAGGGAAATAATCAAGCATTGGAGCAAATTGTGCAACGGAATTATGCAGAAAAATACAGGAACAGGGAAGGAATGGTGGTACATGAAGTAGGACTCGTTTTCAACAAAACCGAGCGCAATCTGGTGCAAGCCGATTATGTAACCACTCTGTAGCAGCAATGTACGCATTGGTATCCCCGACAGGTTTCCATGTCATATTCCGGTGAATAAAGAGGTTTGAATCAGGATTTACAGGATTTTGAGGATTATTGTAGTGTCGAATTGAATTCGCCCTCCCATGATACCGATACATTTCCCTATTTTAGTAATAATATTGTATCTTTAAGGTAATAAATACAACAACTTGAAAAATCTTCCTTTAGGGATCAGCACTTTAAGTAAACTATTAGAAAACAACTGTATATATGTTGACAAAACGGAGTATGCCCATAAACTAGCAACGCAATCTGGTGCCTTTTTCCTGTCCCGTCCCCGCCGATTTGGAAAGAGCCTGTTTGTGGATACTTTAAAAGAGATATTTGAAGGGAATCAGGCATTGTTTGAGGGTTTATTTATTCACGACAAATGGGACTGGTCAAAGAAATATCCTGTCATCAAATTTGATTTTGCGGCTGGTGGTGGTAAAAGTAAGGAGGAACTGGATGTACGGCTTTCAGCGTTACTTCAGCAAAATAAAGATCGGCTTGGAGTTCATTATGATTCATTAGATTTAGAAGATAATTTTAGCAAACTTATTTCAGGGGTTTCCTCAAAATATGGACAAAGGGTGGTTGTATTGGTGGACGAATACGATAAGCCTATCCTTGATAACCTTACTAATTCACTCGTTGCAATTGAAATAAAAGAAGCGTTAAAGAGTTTTTATGGTGTTTTAAAGGAACAGGATACCAAACTTCAGTTTGTGTTCATGACCGGGGTGACCAAATTCTCAAAAGTGAGCCTGTTTAGCGGGGTGAATCAGTTGTCGGATATTACAATTGATAACAGATACTCTTCCATTTGCGGATATACAGACAAAGATCTTCAGGAACATTTTAGTGAATACCTCGCTGGTAGCGACCCGGAAGAGGTGAGACGGTGGTATAATGGTTATAGCTGGACAGGACTGGCATCGGTATATAATCCTTATGATATATTGCTTTTTCTTGATAAAGGAAAAGTATTTCGAAATTATTGGTTTGAAACGGGAAATCCCACGTTTCTTATGGAATTATTCAAGAAAAACCAATACTTCTTACCCGATCTGGAAAAAATTCAGGTTACGGAAGATGTGCTGGATTCTTTCGATGTTGAGACTATAACTCCCGTCACCCTTCTTTTTCAGAGCGGATATCTGACTATTTTAAATACTCATATTGATTTTAATCAGTTAATCTATACCTTGAAGATTCCAAATATGGAGGTGAGGCAGGCGCTGTATAACAAATTCATTTTTGCCTATACGGGTTTGCTGGAAAATAGACTGGATTTTCAGCTTCATTTACGGGAGGCGTTGTCGTCGGGTGATGTATCATCTTTGATTGCCACGATAAAGCGTCTATTCGCTGGCATCCCCTGGCGTAATTTCACTAATAACGATCTGGCTGAATATGAGGGCTATTACGCCTCGGTTCTCTTTGCTTTTTTCGCTTCGCTATTGGTAAAGGTTATACCGGAAGACAGCAACAATCATGGTCAGGCTGATATAACCATTATACTTAGCCATCATATCTATGTGATGGAATTAAAAGTGGTGGACTACCTGCCTGAGGGAAAAAATCAAGCGCTGGAGCAGATTTTGCAACGGAATTATGCGGAAAAATACAGGAACATTGATGGCATGACCCTACACGAGCTAGGTCTGGTTTTCAACAAAATCGAGCGCAATCTGGTGCAAGCCGATTACGTAACCTCCACGTAGAGGCAATGCACGCATCGTCTTTTCCCCAACAGATTTACATGTCATATTTCCGGTGAATAAAGGAGTTTGAGTCAGGATTTACAGAATTTTGAGGATTATTGCAGTGTCGAATTGAATTCGCCCTCCCATGATACAGAGGTATTTCCCTATTGTCGGAACAATGTTACCCTATAGCAACGCGATGCCTCGCGTCATTTCCCCGACAGGTTTCCATGTAATATTTCCGGTGAATAAAGAGTTTTGAATCAGGATTTACAGGATTATTGTAGGGGCGAATTGAATTCGCCCTCCCATGATACCGATGTTTATTTGTGGTGGTTGCATTACAACCATTTCTATGCACAATAAAAAAATGAACACGATTAATGACAAATTACTTTTGTTTTTGAATTAATTACTGTAAGTTTGCTACTCAATAATATATCACTTGGAAGAGTACTTTGCGACTCATCGGGGCGGGAGCGTACCAAAACTAAAGATAAAATAGAAATTTTTGATATTAGATCAGCTTTTTTCGGGTAAAATTAGACTAAAATTACTCACTCGTTTTTTGCTGAACCCAAAGACAAAAGTCTTTCTGAGAGGATTGGAAAAAGAGTTAGATGTCAGCAGTAATACGGTTCGACTAGAGTTAAATAAACTTTCTGAAATGCATTTGATTGAAGAATGCGAAGGCGAATTGAATACAAAGACAAAATTATTTTCTGCAAATACACGACATCCACTTTTTAAGTCGCTAAGAGGTATCATCCTCCAACACGTAGGGTTAGATCAAATCGTTGATCAGGTGCTCAATCAGTTAGGAAATGTGGAGAAAGTGTATTTGACGGGTGATTTAGCTTTGGGAAGAAATTCTCCATTCATCGATCTGATATTAGTTGGAAATGTTGATCGTGCTTATCTGTTTAGGTTGACTGAACGCGTTGAAAATCTGATAGATAAAAAAATCAGGATTGGTTTGTATCAACCAGAGGAGTTTTCAGAAAAAAAACTGGAAGACGTGGGTATTTATATGAATTTGTTAGATTGAAAAAATTGAAAACAATGAAGTCCGAATTTGCTAATATTTATAATTATACAGTCATTTTTGAAAAAGAAAAAGAGGGGGGGGTATCATGCTTTTTGTCCTATCTTAAAAGGATGTCATTCACAAGGCGATAATTTTGAAGAAGCGGTAGAGAATATTACGGAAGCGATGGGACTATATCTTGAAAGTTTAAAAGAGGATAATTTACCAATTCCTAAGGAGGATTTAGTTTTTAAGTCAGTCCAAATTGCGGGTTGAGTAATTTCCCTGCAGTAAAAGCTAAGGAATTTGTTAGCGTAATTAAAAGTCTTGGTTTTAGTTTACATAGACAACAGGGTAGCCACGCAATTTATAAGAATGTTCAAGGTGTTAAGGTGGTTGCACCAATTCATTCTGGAAAGGACCTAAAACAAAATATTTTAATGAGTATGATTCAGGGTATTGGCCTTAATAAAGAAAAGTTTTTTGAATTACTCATGAAGTGATGATTAGACTAGATGAATAAGTTAAGTGCCTTTTAATTTTTTTCTTTTGCCACTTCCACCATCAAAAATAAAAAGAGGAGAAAATTTGTCGCATCAGGAAAAATACCTCCAAGAAGTGAAGCAGATACTTTCCCAATTTAATCAGCTTGCATCGTTTGATGTTTTTTTATTTGGAAGTCGCGCCAATGGAACAGCGCATTCAAAATCTGACATTGATATTGGTGTTTTAGGAAATGAGCCATTACCTTCCTTATTGAAGTTAAACATTGAAGAGCGGTTGGAGGATAGTAATGTACCCGTGAATATAGAATTAGTTGATTTCTTTTATGCAGATACAGCCTTTAAGGAAATAGCTTTTAAAAACAGGATATTTTGGAACTTGAAGAGCGATATCGTATCGGATTAACTACTTTTGAAAAGGCTTTGAATGGATTGGAATTAGGCCTAACCATTGATTTTTCCCAATATTCTATGGTTGATGCAGATTATATCCGAAATGGTTGGATTAAAAAATTTGAATATTGCACTGAGTTGGCTTGGAAATTGGTCAAAGTTTTGTTGGAATGGAAAAATGGTCAAGTAGTAAATTCTCCCAAAAGCGTGTATCGAGCTTTCAATATAAATCAGTATACCAGCGAATCGTTAACTATTTCTTTATTGGATACCATAAATGACCGAAACCAATTGAGCCACGTTTATAAAGAAGATATTTTCGGGCAAATATTGGAAAATATTCCTATCCATATTCATACGTTAGGAAGTTTGTTAACTATTTTAAAGCAACAGTAGCATTTTCTTCTCATTTCTTTATAAGCAAGAGTAAGTCTTCCCCTTTTTCACATGTCAAAACCCTCAATTAAAAATAATTTCAACAGAGTTTGGAGAAATCTTACTTCCCAGAGGAAGATATATTTTTTATTGTTACTAGGGTTAATGATTATCGCTTCCTTTATGGAAGCCATCAGCATCTCGGCAGTATTGCCCTTTATCGGAGTGTTATCGAATCCTGAAAAGGTGTTCGCACATCCATCAGCCCAATTTTTTATAGAATTTTTAGGTATCAAGTCTCAGGAAGAACTTTTATTGCCGTTTACTGTCACTTTTTGTTTTTTAATTTTTGTTGGTATTACACTTAGATTATTGCTTTTATGGGCACAAAACAGATTGGGATATGGAACATCAGCGTCTTTCAGCAATAGTATTTATATAAGGACTTTATATCAGCCTTATGCCGTGCATGTGTCCAGGAATAGTAGTGAAGTGATTTCAGGTATTACAAACAAGTCAATTGCCATTCTTAATTCATTCATAACACCTATTATGAATTTGGTCTCATCAACTGTTACCCTACTTGCTATTATTTTAACCCTGTTTTTGATTGATCCATTTGTGGCTTTATCAGCTTTCTTAGGTTTTGGTTTTTTATATGCTGGAATTATATTATTAGTTAAAAAGCGACTTTCAGCCAATTCAGTTGTATTAAGTTTGGAATCAGTTCAGATGGTAAAAGCTTTGCAGGAAGGATTAGGTGGTATCAGAGATGTGTTGATAGATGGTACGCAAGAGACCTATGCAGCCATTTTCAATAAGGCACAAGGTAATTATAATAAGTCTTTGGCAAATAATAATATCGTTGGGAGCAGTCCACGATTAATTGTTGAATTTTTAGGTATTTTGTTTATCTGTATTTTTGCTTATCAATTGGTTTTAAAGGAGAATGGATTTATTTCTGCAATACCAACTTTAGCTGCATTAGCTTTGGGAGCACAAAGGTTACTGCCTGCATTACAAAATTTTTATTTTAATTGGACAGCATTAAGAGCGGGGCAAGATTCAGTTGTTGATGGATTGGAATTTTTGGAGCAGCCTTTCCCAGAACATGCACATAAGGTAAAGCCTCCACCTATATCTTTTGAAAAATCCATAAAATTAGAAAATCTCAGTTTTAAATATAACCAGGATGGTGCTATTGTTTTAAAAGATTTGAACCTAACCCTGGAAAAAGGAAAGCGTTATGGCTTTGTAGGTACGACTGGATGTGGAAAAAGTACCTTGTTGGATGTCATTATGGGTTTATTAGTCCCAACGAGGGGTCATCTAAAAATAGACGACAAAGTTATTGATAATCATAATTATCGTTCCTGGCAGGTCATATTAGCACATGTTCCTCAAGCAATTTACCTTTCTGATACCTCTTTAGCTGAGAATATTGCATTTGGTATAGAGGTAGATAAGATTGATATGAAGCGAGTTAAAGAAGCTGCACAAAAGGCACAAATAGCCGAAACCATAGAAGCATTACCTCAAAAATACGACACTTTTGTCGGGGAAAGAGGTGTTCGCCTTTCAGGAGGTCAGCGTCAAAGGATTGGTATAGCCAGAGCACTATATAAAAACGCACAGGTTATAGTATTTGATGAGGCAACAAGTGCCTTAGACAACGAAACAGAACTCGCTGTCATGGAAGGCATTGAACAATTAGCCGATGACCTAACCATTTTGATTGTTGCGCATAGAGTGTCAACCTTGAAGCGTTGTGATAAAATATTCAGGATGGATAAGGGGGAAGTGGTTGAAGAGGGGGTGTATGATGAGATGGTGGGGTGAGTGATTATGTTTAACTAAAAATAAGAAAAATGGAAATAAAGAATGCTAAAATATTAGTAATTGGCGGTGCTGGTTTTATTGGTAGTTTTGTAGTTTCAGAACTTCTGAAAGAGGATGTGGGGGAAGTAGTTATTTACGATAACTTTGCAAGAGGAAAAAAAGAATATCTTACCAATCAATTAATGGATGCAAGATGTAGTATTTTTCCCATTGGAGGAGATATCAGAGATTTGGATATTTTAGATAATGCCATGAAAGGAAAAGATTATGTAATATGTCTTTCTGCTATGTGGTTGTTACATTGTAAGGATTTTCCCAGAACAGCTTTTGAAGTCAATATAGCAGGTACTTTTAATGTACTTGAGGCATGTGTAAAACATAATATAAAAAAATTGGTTTGGTCTTCCTCTGCATCTGTTTACGGCGATGCCGTTGAACTTCCAATGACGGAGAATCATCCGTTTAATAATAAAAACTTTTATGGGGCATCTAAAATAGCTGGAGAGGCCATGGCTACTGCATTTAATGATCGCTATGGATTGCCGTTCATAGGGTTGAGATACATGAATGTATATGGTCCACATCAGGATCAAACAGCTGCTTATACAGGAGTTGTGCCCATTATGTTAAATAAGATTGAAGCAAACGAGGCCCCAGTAATTAATGGCGATGGTTCGCAGGCTTATGATTTTATTTACGTGGAGGATGTTGCGAGATGTAACGTAGATGCATTAAAAAGTGATACTAAATTTGGTATGTATAACGTGGGCACAGAGGTTCAAACCTCTATCAAAGAACTTTGCGATACTATATTGAGTTTAAAGATGTCAGATTTAAAAGTAACCTATAAACCATATTCTGAAGACGATGCAAGGGCATTGGTTCAAAATAGAATTGGATCAAGAGTTAAGGCAGAAAAAGAATTAGGGTTTTTGTATAAATATTCTTTGAAGGAGGGACTTCAGAAATTAATTGATTGGAGAATTGATACTGGTATTGATAAGTTGAAATAAGTTTAAAATGTTAAATAAAAGAATAATTCCTATTTCCTTACCTGTGACAGGTCAAGAAGAGTGGGAGGCATTAAAAGAACCTCTAATGAGTGGTTGGCTAACATCGGGTCCAAAAGTTCGTGAGTTTGAACAGCTTTTTGCCGAGCGTCATGGAGTTAAACATGCACTTGCCGTGACTAGTGCGACCACTGCACTGCACTTGGCTCTGGTGGCTCTGGATATTAAAGAAGGTGATGAGGTTATTGTACCAGCATTCACTTGGGTATCGACAGCAAATGTTGTTTTATATTGTGGTGCAAAAGTTGTTTTTGTAGATATAGATCCATTAACATTTAATTTAAATCCTGAAGATTTAAGGAAACGTATTTCATCAAATACAAAAGCAATAATTCCAGTTCATTTATTTGGTCTTTGCGCCGAAATGGATAAAATAAAAGAGATTGCGGGAGATATTCCATTAATAGAAGATGGTGCTTGTGCTGCAGGTGCTTCCTACAAAGGAACACCAGCTGGAGGACTTGGAACTATTGGTTGCTTTTCATTCCATCCAAGAAAATCTGTTACAACAGGAGAAGGAGGGATGATTACTACAAATGATGATAAATTAGCTGAAATAATGGGAATGCTGAGGAATCATGGTGCTTCAATCTCTGAAGAGCAGAGACATCATGGTGAAAAACCTTATATGCTTCCTGACTTTAATGCCTTAGGTTATAATTATAGGATGACTGATTTACAGGGTGCAGTAGGAGTTGTTCAAATTAAAAAATTAGATCAGTTTATTAATGAGCGTGAAAAATGGGCTAATTTTTATACCAAAGAATTAGATTCAATTCCTTGGTTAAGGACTCCTAAACATGGTGCTGATTACAAACATGGGTGGCAATCATTTGTAACCTTTGTGGATGAATCTAAATCACCTGCCAGTCGAAATGAAATTATGGAGTTACTTCAACAACATGGTATTTCGACCAGACCAGGTACACATGCAATTCACATGCTAAACTTTTATAAAGAGAAATTTAACATTCAAGCTTCGGACTATCCTGGTGCTCAGGCTGCTAACAACCATTCCATGTCTATTCCATTGCACAATCGCATGGTGGCAGAAGATTTTGATTATGTTGTTTCAGTTATTAAGGCACTTTAAAAGCACTATTCATATTCAATGTGCGGTATAGCTGGAATTTTTAATCTAAACGGGAACGCTGTTACTCATCATGAGATGGTTAAAGTAACCCGTGCTATTGCACACCGTGGACCTGATGGTGAGGGTATATTTATTGATGATAATTTGGGTTTAGGCCACAGACGTCTGTCAATTCTTGATCTTTCAGCAAAGGGGGCACAACCTATGCCATCTCATAATGGAGAATGGTTAATCGTGTTTAATGGTTGTATCTATAATTATCTCGAACTTAGGATCGACTTAAGATCCAAGGGTCATGTGTTTCTATCTTCTTCTGATACTGAAGTAATCAGTGAGGGCCTGGCGGAATATGGACCAGCTTTTTTTGAAAAATTAAATGGAATGTTTGCTGTTGGAGCGTGGCATAAACCAACTAAAACCTTATGGCTTAGTAGGGACCGTTACGGAATTAAACCACTTTATTACTGGTTCAATAATGGAGTTTTATTATTTGCATCTGAGATAAAGTCGTTCTTGCAACACTCCAACTTTAAAGTTGAAGTAGATTTAGATGCTTTAAACGAGTATTTCACTTTTCAAAATCTTTTTACCTATCGAACTCTTTTTAAAGGGGTCACCATGCTTCCACCCGCAAATACTGTTACTATAAATAGTTCAACAACGGGAATAAAGCATAATTCCTGGTGGGATTATGATTTTTCGAAACCAGATGAACATATTTCTTTTGAGGATGGTATAGAGGAAACACAAAAGCTCATGCAAAAAGCTGTAGCTAGTCAAATGGTATCTGATGTATCTGTTGGTTCGTACCTTTCTGGCGGGATGGATTCCGGATCTATTTCCGTGATGGCTAGCAAGCATGTTAACCGTTTATTTACCTTTACGGCGGGTTTTGAAATGAGTGAGGTACATGGTGTAGAGGTAGGATATGATGAACGTATTGATGCGGAATTAACAGCAAATTTCATTAAATCGGAGCATTACGAGCAAGTTATTAATGCGGGAGACCTTAAATGGAGCCTTCCAAGGGTAGTTTGGCATTTGGAGGACCTGCGGGTGGGCATGAGCTATCCAAACTATTATATTAGTAGGTTGGCGAGTAAATTTGTAAAAGTATGTTTACAAGGAACTGGAGGCGATGAGCTCTTTGGAGGCTATCCCTGGCGATATTATCGGGTGTTCCAATCTCTTGATCAAAAAGATTTCTTTAGTCAATATTATGGTTTTTGGCAGCGCCTTGTTTCAGATGATCAAAAACAAAATTTGTTTCAACCGGAAGTATTCTCCTCAATAAATATAAAGGAACCTCGAGAGATTTTTGAACGGGTGTTTACTTTTAACGAGAAGTTAAAATATGATACGCCAGAACATCATATTCAGAATAGTCTATATTTTGAAATAAAGACATTTTTACCCGGATTATTACTTGTTGGTGATAAACTTGCTATGGCAAATGGTCTTGAAGAACGATTCCCATTTTTAGACAATAATCTGGTTGAATTTGCCCAAAAAATTCCAGTAAAACACAAGTTAGGTAATTTACAGAATATGAAGCGAATTGACGAAAACACAACTAGGAAAGGGTCGGTTCGATATTTAGAATTTGATGATGGTAAGAATATTTTAAGAAAAGCAATGGAACAACAATTGCCGGAGAAAATTGTAAACCGAAAAAAACAAGGCTTTAGTGCTCCAGATGAAAGTTGGTATAGGGGTGAAAATGCTGCTTATGTTAAGGAATTACTTTTGGGAAAAAATATAGCCTGTCATCAGTTTATTCAACCAGCATATATAGAAAGAATTATACATGAGCACTGTGAGTTAAGAATTAATCACAGACTTTTACTTTGGAGTTTTATGAATTTTGAATGGTGGTGTAGATTATTTTTAAATAATGAAAAAATATTTAATGAATAATTTAGAATTCTTGACGGAAGAAGAAGAAGTTAAGCAATTACTTACTAATCTCAAATTATTAGAAAAACGTTTGAGTTTGATTTTCAAACAAAAGTTTAATCGTTCTATTCCCTTTTCAGATACTCTATTTAATCGGTGGGAAAGAGCATCAAACCTTGGTTTTGGCAATGGTGCTTCAATTTATGACTCTTCTTATGTTTTTGGTAATGTAGAAGTTGGTGAAAATACATGGATAGGTCCATTTACTATATTAGATGGAAGTGGAGGACTTTATATTGGAAGAAACTGTAGTATCTCAGCTGGTGTGCAAATATATTCACATGATTCAGTAAATTGGGCCATATCGGGAGGAAAAAAACCTTATGAACTTCTACCAACTAAAATTGGGGATAATTGTTACATAGGACCTAATTGTATAATCTCAAAAGGAGTTGAAATCGGTGATGGTTGTATAATAGGTGCAAATAGTTTTGTGAATAAGTCTTTTTCTAGTGGTTCTAAGTTAGCAGGTAATCCTGCTAAAATTATTTCAAATTAAATATCATTGTGATGATAGAAAGAATTAGAGACTTATTTTTAAGTGAAGTTAATGTAATTGAAAATATCATTACATTAGATAAACCTTTAATTGAGATAAGAAAAGATCAGCTTCAAACTAATGATATTTTTAGCGAAAAATGGAGTATAGCAAATGAGTATGAGAACGTTGAAAAGTTATTTGAATTTCAATATAATTGGTTTTTGACACTTTATGGTTTTGAGTCTTTAATTAGTTTTAAGGAATATTTAAGAGATAAAAAAACAATAATAGATACTGGTTGTGGCCTTGGTTATAAGGCAGCTTGGTTTGCAATAAATGCACCTCATTCATTGGTAATTGGAATTGATATTTCAAATTCAATTGAAGTAGCCTCAGAAAGATTTAAATCAATTCCAAATCTTTATTTTTTAAAAAGTGATATCGCTTCAACAGATTTAAAGCCAGATTCTATTGATTTTGTCGTTTGTGATCAGGTTATAATGCATACAGAGGTGCCGGAAAATACATTTACACATCTTTCTTCAATTACAAAATTTAATGGAGAATTTGCATGTTATGTTTATTCAAAGAAGGCACTTCCTCGTGAGTTAATTGATGATTATTTTAGGAAAGCCACACATGAAATCTCAAGTGAAGATATGTGGAAATTTTCAGAACAATTAACTGAGTTAGGGAAAAGATTATCAGCATTGAACTTGAAATTTGAGTCGCCAGATATCCCATTATTAGGAATAAAAGGTGGTGAATACGATATTCAGCGATTTATTTATTGGAATTTTCTTAAATGTTTTTGGAAAGAGGAATGGGGTTTTAATTTAAGTAAAAGTACTAATTATGATTGGTATGCTCCAAGTAATGCTAAACGATTTTCAAAAGATGAGTTTATTGAATTAGCAACAAAAAATGGGTTAGATATATTTTTCCTCCATCAAGAAGAGGCATGCTATTCCGCTAGGTTTATAAAAAAACCTTTTTTAACAACATAAAAAAAGAATATTGGAAGAATTTAATATTAATCTTAAAAAGATAAAGGTTAATATAAATTTAGGATCTATTTTTTTGTTGAGGTACTTTATAGACCAAAATTGAATCCCCATTATTTTTAAATGTTAATTTTATTTTAAGTTAGTTTCTAAAGTTTCGGAGACAATTACCTTACCATGGTTTAGCCCCCTAATTATCGGACTTTTAATTACGTTGGTTACAAAAATAAATAAAATCCTCATAAATTTGCATCAACGAATGTCGACTGAAGGTGACTATTTTACCGAAGTTGATGTATTGTGTGGGTCCGCCAATACTAACCTTTTTAATAAAGCCCATCGAAGGCTTTATTAAATAAGCGAATGTCTCCTTCAGGTTCTTAATCCCCGATGTTCATATTTATTAATTTCAGGAATCCCCTTGATATCCTGGTAATCTACTTTTAACTTGAACCTCGTCCTGTTATTTGTTGAGCGTATGGTTTCTATTTTTTGCATATCGTATAATGCCCAGAATTTTGACGGCGGTAGGCCGGCAATAGAGCCATGACAACGTTCGTTATTACAGCTTAAATAAAATTGCTGAAGGCGGCTTTCCATTGCTGCCAGGTTCGTGAACAAATCATTTTCCAGCGCTTTACCCAAAATACTGTGAAAGCTTTCAATATGTCAATTTTCCTCCGGCGTATAAGGGTGTGTGAAAACATGATTCAACTCGTTTTCTTTAAAAAAATCAGATAATATACTGGCGCTAAATTGCTTGCCGTTATCGTTTCTTATCTCTACAGCTATCTCTTGTGCTTTTATATTAGCTGGTTGTAGATATTCCGCTATCACATGCTCCCACAATGCTTTCACCTGAACGGCCTTCATGGCATAGCCTACATCCCAGGAAAGTACATATCGTGTGAAAGTATCCAATATAGTCAGTACGAAAGCGTATTTGCGTGTCCCATGTATCCAAAAATATTTAATGTCCATTTCAATCAAGGGAAGGGGTTCTTTGGGAGCCACCCGTCCGTAGGTCACAAAATTACGCCCGGTTCGCTTCCTTGGATTTTCCAGGAGCATGTGCAAAAACATGAGTCTGTAAACTTTTTTATGGTTGATATAATAACCCACCATTTGAAGATTTCTTATAAGCATTCGGTAGCCATTGGGCAAATCAGGATTCAGTTTCATGGCAACAATCTCATCCACCACTTCTATATTATCCACTTCATTAACCTCGGAGGTAACCATATCTTTCCGTCGCGTTTTTGTAGTACCTTGCCGTCCAACTTTTTGTCCACTTAAAGCTTGGTAAAACTGATGTTTTGATAACTGCGCGATGGAAAGGCAATCGTCTCTTCGCATACCTAACCCCATGTATTGTCTCACTAGTGCCTCTTTCTCAGTTCTGGATACTTTTTTTTAACAAGTCATCCTTTAATCTGGATTCGAGTTCTTTTTCCGCAAGCATCAACTTGAGCGCTTCATTTTCTTTTTCAAGTTTCTTGATCAGCACCTCATGGTCTTTTACAACCTGGTGCGTCAAACCTTCCGCTCCATAAACGTTGAATTTCTTACGCCAATAATAATACGTCGCTGGAAATAAGCTATACTTCGCTAATTTGACCTTAATACCATTCCGCTTTCCTTCATCCAATATAGCAAGCTTTTCTTCCTTACTGAACTTTTTAATGCCTTTGTCTGTCGTTTTCATACTCATAATTACGAATTTTTTTTCGTAATTTATGTCCTTTTATAAAAGGGGCCGAAACATACCATTTATTGGGATATTTTATTCTGCCAAAATGAGTTTAATGCATTTTTAAATGTTTATCTTTTTTTCTATCCGTTTATTCTGAAGTACTCCTTAAATAGTGTTAAGTTAATTATAATATGTCGCATAATTAGTATATTTGCAAAAAGTTAAGCAAATGATTCGCTATACCATTAAACTGACAAAAGCAGAAGTTGATGAACTACAAGCCATCATCACCAAGGGGTCAAATACTTCTCAAACATTCCGGACGGCATACATCCTTCTAAATTGCGATTAAGGCGACTATTCTGAAAAGGTACCCAACAAACAAATCAGTAAGGTACTGAAAGTTGGGATGCGCACCATCGACCGGGTGAAGAAGAAATTTATTGAAGAAGGCTTTGAATCTGTTTTAGAACTTCGCCCCACCCGCCGTATTTATGAAACAAAATTAGACGGAGATGTAGAACCAAAATTGGTTACTCTTTGTTGCTGTGAACCACCAAAGGGATTTGCCATATGGTCTTTGCGACTGCTTGCAGATAAAATGGTTGAATTAAACTACTTAGAAAGCATCTCCCATGTAACTGTCAGAAGTGTTCTAAAAAAAAACGAACTTAAACCCTGGAAAATAAAGGGTTTGGTCATACCACCAGCACAAAGCAGCGAGTTTGTAGCAAACATGGAACGGGTATTGAATGTATATAAAAGGCCATATAATGCTGATTTCCCGGTTGTATGTATGGATTAGTCACCCAAACAATTAATAGAAGAAGGCAGACCATCCCAAGGGATGAAACCTTGCCAGGAAGCGAGGGTGGATTATGAATATGTACGGCACGGGGTCGTCAATATATTTATGGCTAATGAACCGTTAAAGGGAAAGCGCTTTGTTGAGGTCACGGCGTTCAAAACGAAAAAAGACTGGGCCCTATTTGTAAAAAAGATGGCTGATGATTGGTATCCATAGGCTAAAAAGATAACCCTGGTGATGGACAATTTCAAAACACATGTAGCCTCTGCTTTTTAGGAGATATTTGAACCGAAAGAAGCTAAAATGTTATGGGACAGGTTTGAGTTTATTTATACGGCCAAGCACGGAATCTGGCTGAACATGGCCGAAATAGAACTGCAGGTATTAAACGGGCAATGTTTGAATAGGCATATTTCAACAATGGATAAGATTAAAGAAGAAGTGGAAGCATGGCAATCATACAGGAATAATAAGAACAGCATGATAAACTGGCAGTTTACAAATAAGGAAGCACGGGTGAAACTGAAAAGATTATATCCGTCATTACATGATTAAAATAACATTAGTTGGGAAGTCTATCAGTTTAAACGGATAGATAATATGATAAACACATGAAAAAAAAATAGTTTAAATTCATTTTGCCAACTTTAAATATCCACACAAAATTTAATAATATTTTGCTCCAAAACTTTAGTTAATTTATTTGAGTATCGGTAACTATCAACTTTGTAATTTTAATATTGAGTTAAAAATTTATAGGAGTATTTTCTTAACTGTTTATTTTGAGTAGAGATGGAAAATCTAAGTAATATTAAAACCGTTATGGGATATGTATAACATTAAAACAATTTAGGTAAATATTATTCTTAAGTAGCATTTTTAATTGGTTTAAAGAAAATTATGATGATACAGTTTAAAATTTTTTTTTACAGAATAGGATTGTGGATAGTTTCTGTTTTATTTGTTGTTGTTGCTTATTTATGTGCTCTTTATGTTAGGTTTTTTTTGAGTAAAGTTTCCGAAAAACAAAGAATTGTCTGGGGGAGCGATCCAATAATTAGTAATTCATATTGGTCAAATTCAATGGAACAAATTGGGTACCCTTCGGAAACATTCACTACTGATTTTTATAGTACAATTAATAAAAGGTCAGATTGGGACTTAATTATTAGTGAAAAGTATAAATGGATACTTTATTCGCTAAAACCTTTTATTGCCTTTATCGAAAGTTTATTTAAATATGATGTGTTTTTTATACCTTTTAATGGTTTTTTTATAGGTTTTGCCCCTATTAGGTTCTTGCAACACAAAATCTTTAAACTCGCTAATAAGAAGATTATAGTTATACCTTACGGTAGTGATTCCTACGTTTATAGAAGAATTAGGTCAACTTCAACTTTACATGGATTACTGATGTCCTATCCAAGAAGCTCCAGAGTCCAAAATAAGATAGCAAAAAATGTCGATTATTGGATTAAAAATGCTGATGCAGTCTTACCAGGAATCATGGGACCAGATGGCTTTGGACGTTGGGATGTTTTAACACCATCTCCATTTTGTATAGATTTAAATTTGTGGAGTAAAACAATTAAAAATAGTGATGCTGATGGTAAAAAAATGAAAGTGGTAATAGCTCATTGTCCTAATCACAAAGGTTTTAAAGGGTCCGAATTTATAGAGCGTGCAATTTGTACATTAAAGGAGGAAGGCTATTTAATTGAATATTTACTTCTCGAAAAAGTTCAAAACAATGAAATTAGAAGACTATTTAACGAGCAGGTAGATATTCTAGTTGAACAAATTATATGTACTGGGCATGGCTTTAATGCAATTGAAGGAATGGCTTCAGGGCTGCCAACTATTTCAAATTTAGAGAATGAAGATTATATAATACCTTTTCGGCGTTGGTCATTTTTTAATGAATGCCCTTTAGTATCGGGTACACCAGAAAATTTAGTGGATGTTCTTAGAAAACTAATAACCAGACCTGAACTCAGAAGGGAATTGGGTAGAGCAGGTCGTGAATATGTAGAAAAATATCATGGATTTGATTCAGCTCAGTATTTATTTACCAATATTATAAATTATGTATATGGAAGGAGAGATACTTTGATAAACTTATATCACCCAATACTTAGTGAATATACTAATAGGTCACCAAAAATTCAGCATCCATTAGTCAATAATAGAATAGTAGATTGAATATATTTTTATTAGAATATAGAATTATTTTATAACATGAAAGATATATTCCTGTATACTTTAAGTAGGAATGATAATGTAAATATTTTGTGAAACTTTGCCGCACAAAACTCTATTATCTTTAATTATAAAAATAATATATAACCATGAATTAATTTGATTAAATTACAATAGGGAATAAAAAATGAATTTTCAAGATACTTAAAATATTGTTTAAATCTTATTAAAACATCATGAAAGAAAATAATACTGCAAAAAGTTTTAGTGATAAATGGCATAGAAATACTGACTTAGCTTTTTCTAATACCTTGGATCCTAATTCTGATATATTTAGATGGATAACTTCAAGAAATGGTTTCAGAGATGGAGAAGAAATGAGGGAATTCCTATCCACAAAAAAAAGAATTTTGGATGGTGGTTGCGGTAATGGAAGAGTAACAGCCTTATTAAGAAATTATTCAAATGCTGAAAATACTGAAGTTGTAGGCATAGATTTATCTGCTGCAGATGTTGCAGCTGAGAATTTGGTAGCTTTTAAAAATGTAAAAATTTTGACAAAGGATATTTTATCAGATTTATCCAGCTTAGGTAAATTTGATTTTATTTATTGTCAAGAAGTTCTTCATCACACTGGTGACGCAAAAAGAGGGTTTGAAAATTTAGTGAAAATACTTGAGGATAACGGGGAAATTGCAATATATGTGTATAAGAAAAAGGCGCCTACAAGAGAATTTGTCGATGACTATGTAAGGGAAAAATTAGAAAATTTGGATTATGATCTGGCTATGGAGCATTGTAGACAGATCACTCATTTGGGAAAAGCTTTAACTGACCAAAATATTAAACTTAAAATCCCAGCAGTTGATATTTTAGAAATACCCGAGGGTGAATATGATTTACAAAGATTTATTTATCATTTTTTCGCTAAAATTTTTTGGAATGATGAGTTTAATTTTGAAGATAACTCAGTTATAAACTACGATTGGTATCATCCTCAAAATTGCACAAGACATACAGTTGAAGAAGTAAGAGAGTGGTTTGACCAAAATGGAGTTTCGATAATTCATGAATTTGTTGATTTTTATGGAATTACTGTTAGGGGACTAAAATTATAACCCTAAATTTAAATACTCAAATTATATATATAGGATACTTTCATTAGTTGGTTATAACAAACCAATTAATTTTTAATTATTCAAAACAAAAAGTAATTTATAATTTTAATGGTCGAAAAATTAAATGTTTTAATCACTGGAGCAAATGGACTCCTTGGTTCTGATATATGTAGGGCATTAGTTGTGTCAGGTTATAATGTAACTGCGTTATATCATGTAAACTTAAGAGAAAATATCCCATTTGTAAAGTATCAAAAGGTAGATTTCACATCTTATCATTGGGTTGATGAATTACCCACCCAAATGGATTATATTATTCATTTAGCTCAATCCTCAAAATTTAGAGACTTTCCGCAAAGTGCTTTAGATGTTTTTAAAGTAAATATAGATTCAACAGCTCAACTTTTGGAATATGGCAGAAGGGTTGGGGTTAAACAGTTTATATATGCATCATCTGGAGGTGTATATGGGAATGGTGATATTCCATTACACGAAAATTCTGCTATAGTTCAATTTAATAAATTGGGTTTTTATCTTGGAAGTAAAGCCTGTAGTGAAATTTTAATCCAAAGCTATGCGTCTATTTTTAATGTTATAATATTAAGACCTTTTTTCATGTACGGCCCAGGTCAAAATAGGAATATGTTGATTCCAAGACTGATGGATTCTGTTGCTAATGGTAAACCAATTGTCCTTCAAGGGGAAAATGGAATTCTTATAAATCCAATTCACGTTAATGATGCAAGTTCTGCTGTTTTAGCTGCTTTGGCTGTGCAAGATTCATCTACTTTTAACATTGCTGGTCCTGATATTCTTTCAATTAGACAAATTTGTGAGGGAATGGGTGAGTTTCTTGGTATAAATCCCATTTTTGAATTTCAATTAGAAAAACCAAATGATTTGATAGGTGATATTTCAGAGATGCGTTATTTTTTACACAATCCAAAAATTCATTTGTTGGAAGTTTTAGACGATATAAATGAATAATTTTTGTTGTCTTTTTAGGCTTTCTCTATTTTATAACTGAAAATATGTCTACTTCCCAAAAGTTTGGTTATAGAGTATTGCATTTACCAACAACTGTTGGGGGAAATCCACAAGGTATCAGTAAGCATCTTTCAGAGTTGGGTATAGAAAGCAATACTTGGACAATTAATCAGAATTACTATGGTTATCCCGCTGATAAATTATTAATAAAATCAAATTTTGGTTTTATTAAGACGCAAATTGTTAAGTTGTTGGCATTAAGCTATGTACTAAAGTATGATGTCATATTCTTTAATTTTGGACGCTCTCTATTTCAGCCTGTTCCATTTAAATCATCAAACGAAAAATTATCTTTAAAAATGATAATTTCGTATTGTTGGTTTTCGTACAATGCTGTAATGCAAAAAATAGAGTTTTTTTTATTGAGAATACTACAACGTAAATGTATAGTACAGTATCAGGGAGATGATGCAAGGCAGGGTGATTATTGTGACGCTAATTTTAAAATTTCTATTTCTTCTCAGGTGGAAGATAGCTATTACACAAAGTATTCCGATGATTGGAAAAGAGAACAAATAAATCTATTTTCCAAAAATTGTGCTAAAATTTATGCTTTGAATCCTGATTTGCTCTATGTTTTGCCCAATAATGCAGAATTCTTGCCTTATAGTCATATTTCAATAAATGAATGGGTTCCTCACTACACTCAGTTGGAAGAAAGACCACTTCGTATTGGGCATGCACCTACACATCGTGGGGTAAAGGGCTCTAATTTAATAATAAAGGCAGTAGAAAATTTAAAATTGAAAGGGTTTTTATTTGAATTTGTACTTATAGAGGGCTTAAGCAACTCAGAGGCAAAGGAAATTTATAAAACAATTGATGTATTAGTTGATCAACTTTTTGCAGGTTGGTATGGTGGTCTGGCTGTTGAAGTTATGGCTTTGGGAAAACCTGTTATAGTATACATACGTGAGGAAGATTTAAAATTCATTCCAGTTAGAATGAGAGAGGATTTGCCGTTTTTAAAAACGACTCCTGATGATATTGAGTTATCTATTGAATATGTTTTAACTCTACCAAGAGAAGAATTATTAGGATTAGCAAAAAAAAGTAGAGAATATGTTCAACGTTGGCACAACCCTAAAGAAATAGCTAAACGAATTAAAAATGATATTGAAAATGTAATTAATACTAATTAGTTAAATTTAACTTTTAATTCATGGAAAAGAAAAGTGAATCTGAGTATTTAATATTGATAATTAGCAAATAGAAAAATAGAATAAGAAATTACGGGGAAAATGTTGTTTTAACTACTTTAAATTTTAAGTTGAAACCTTAAAAATTGAAAAACTTATTGCTTTCAAATACCATTGGTAAAAGAAGGGTTTTAGTTGCTACGTTAGCCGATCCTTCGGGAAATCCGAGGCCGTTTCGTACAATTTGGCTATTAAATAAACTAGAATATGAGGTTTGGACACTCTCTCCCAAGCCTAAGGAAACTATTCAAGGTTTAAATGAAACACTCCAAATATTACCATCTACCAATAGTATTTTAGACAGAGGTAAGAGAAAATTATCCTTATTAGCATGGAAATTTTTTGGTCTTTTTGATGTAGCTAATGGTTTATCAGAATATGCTTATTGGTTTGCCATTGGAGGCTTAAGACATTTAAAATTAATTCAAAAAAGTCATATAGACCTAATTATAGTAGAAGACCTGAATTTACTAAATAATTTGTTGCGTTTTAGAAATTCTAAGACAAAAATTATTTTTGACGCACGTGAGTATGCATCGCGAGAATTTGAATCAAATCTATTATTCAGAATATTTGATAAACCTAGAATTAATTTTTTATTGACAAAATGTATTCCCTTGTTAGATGGGTTTTATACAGTCTGCGATTCCTTAGCATCTGAATATGAAAAGGAATTTGGTCGTCTACCAAAAGTGGTAAGATCTACTCCGTTTTACTATAATGGCATGCCAAATTTAAACGTTCTAAGTCCAATCAGAATGGTCCATCATGGAAATGCAAATTCAGATCGTGGTTTAGAAAAAATGATAGAAGTCATCAAAAATCTATCTGGCTTGTATTATCTTGATTTTTATTTAGTTGGGAATAAAAAAAATATCAATTATTTAAAATCAGTTTCGGAAGGTTGTAAATGGATTAAATTTAATGACCCTATACCATTTAATAGTTTAGTGAATAAACTTTCGGAATATGATTTAGGGTTTTATCTGCTTCAACCAACTGGATTCAATACAAAATATGCACTTCCAAATAAGTTTTTTGAATTCATACAAGCCAGACTTGGTGTAATTGTCGGCCCTTCAGTGGAAATGAAAAAATTAGTAATTAAATATTCATGTGGAGCTGTTTCAAATGATTTCTCCTCAGATTCCATGGTAAGTCTTTTGAAAAGCTTGACTTTAAATGATATCCGTTGTATGAAAGAGGCCTCAAATGAAGTTTCTAAATTTCTTTGTTGGGAGAAAGAGTCTGAAGAACTTAAGAATATCATTTATGAAGTCATAAATTAAAATAATTAAGCTTAGGAATATTTTTTACTAATAAAAAGTTAATTTTTAATTATGTGTGGGATTGTGGGTTCGTTTTTAAAGGTAACACCTGAAAATTTTGAAACAAAACTAGATTTAGCTTTAGATGTATTACACCATCGTGGTCCCGATAATAAAAGTTTTGAAGTTTTCAAACAATCTACTGGAACTCTTATATTAGGACATACAAGATTATCAATTATAGAATTATCATCAAATTCAAATCAGCCCATGAAGAGTTTTGATGGTAGATATATTATCGTTTTTAATGGTGAAATTTATAATTATCGTGAATTAAGAGAACAATTAATAAATGTTGGTTATAATTTTAAAACAGATTCAGATACAGAAGTTTTGATGGCTGTTTGGGCAAATTGGAATGTTGAAGGGTTAAGATTATTAGTTGGAATGTTTGCTTTTGTGATTTATGACACTGTTGAGTTGACTATTACTTTAGTTAGAGATGCTTTTGGAATAAAACCGCTTTTATATTATAATAATTCCAATGGATTATTGTTTTCGTCAGATATCAATGCACTAAAAGTTTTAGTTTCAGAAAATATTAAAATTAATGTTTCAAAGTCTTTAGATTATTTAATTACGGGTGAACACGATTATGATAACGAATCTTTTATAGAGAATATTTTCCAATTACTTCCAGCTCATTATCTTCAAGTTAATTTGAGAACAGGAGTATTGTCAAAACCTACCAAATGGTGGTGTCCTTCTATAAAGGAACGAACAGATTTGTCATTTGAGGATGCTTCAATGGTGTTGAGAAATTTATTCCTTAAAAGTGTAAGGTTACATTTGAGGAGTGATGTTCCTTTGGGTGCTGCACTTTCTGGGGGAATTGATTCTTCTTCAATCGTTTGTGCGATTCGATATTTAGAACCCAATTTGCCAATTCATACATTTAGTTATGTTGCAAGGGGTTCGAAATTTGATGAGGAAAAGTGGATTGATATTGTTAATGAATCTGTTAGTGCAATTTCACATAAAATCTATGTTAATGATGAAAATTTATTTGAAGATTTAGAAGATTTGGTTTATACTCAGGGAGAACCTTTTGGTACTACTAGTATTTATGCCCAATACAAAGTTTTCCAGTTAGCCAAAGAGTGTGGTATAACGGTTGTATTAGATGGACAAGGTGCTGATGAATCACTTGCAGGGTATGAGGGTTATCCCGTTCAAGTATTACGGGAATATGTAAATAAATTACAAGGGAGAAAAATAGTTCGTTTTGCTAATAGTTATAAAAAAAGAACAGGAAAATCAAGGTTAGGGTTATTTAAAAAATTGCTAATATCTTTTATGCCTTTTAAACATAAATTTATTTTTAAAACCCTTTTTGTTAGATTTAAAATAAAAATCCCAACATGGATTAATTCTCAATTTTTTAGTTTAAAATCAAGTATAAACATTAATGATGATACCATAGATATTTCTAATAGAATACTTGCAAACGAACTTAGAAATAGTCTTGGTCAAAAGGGAATAGGAAAATTACTAAGATACGAGGACAGAAATTCAATGAGATGGTCAATTGAAAGTCGGGTACCTTTCCTTAATATTGAATTGGTAGAGTTTCTTTTAACCCTTCCCTCCAGTTATTTAATTTCAGAATTTGGAGAAACTAAAAGGATATTTAGAGCTGCAATGCGCGGGATTGTTCCGGATGAGATATTAAATCGTAAGGATAAAATTGGATTTAATACGCCAGAGGAAAAATGGATGTTGAAATTATGTAGACATTTAAAATCTAAATTAGATACAATCAACATACATGCCATGTTAAAACATGATTTAGTTTTAAAAGAATTAGATAATGTTTCTAATCACCAGAAATTTTCATATTCACAAATTTGGAGATTAATAAATTTTTATTTGTGGTTTGATAATCAGAAAACTATTGAAAATAAATAAATTTGTATTGATTGGGTAACGTGAAGCTTCTATAGCCACTATATAGAATTTATATTATTTAATGTAATAATGAATTGAACAAAATTTTCTGGTTTTACAAAAGGAAGTTGGACAAAACGCAAGGAGATCCGTGGAACAATATGCAAAAATTCATCGAGAGGTGGATGTATATACTTTTAAATTTGAAGAATTCGCATCTTCTTTAAAAACATTATCTTAACATTTTCCCATGTGTGGCCTAGCCGGACTTTTTATTCTTCCTGATTCTCCACAACCACTTCCCGATTTTAATCTTGCTTTATCTGCGATGAAACATAGAGGCCCTGACGATGAGGGCTTTCTTGCTTTTAATACAGTAACATCGGCTAATTCCGTAAATTTAGGGGAAGATTTATCGGCGTTTAACCTATTCCTCGCCTTCAAAAGGCTCTCCATTATCGATCTTTCTTCTAATGGTCATCAACCCATGATTTCTAAGAATGGGCGGTTTTTTATGGTTTTTAATGGGGAAATTTATAATTATAAGGAGCTAAAAAGAGAATTGTCAGATGTAGGCGTTCCCTTTTTCTCGGAAACAGATTCCGAAGTTCTTCTTAATGCCTGGATCAAATGGGGTAGTGCCGTTCTGCCAAGGTTAATCGGTATGTTTTCCTTCGCAATATACGATCAGGAAAATAAAAAGTTAACCTTAGTTAGAGATGCTTTTGGTGTAAAACCATTGTTCTATTCTATTTCAAATGATAAAGTGGCCTTTGCTTCTGAAATAGATACCCTAAAATGTTTGCTACCTGATCTGATTCTTACAACCGACTATCAAGAGGTTTATAATTATTTGGTGTGGGGCAATTACGACGAATCAGATCGATCTTTTTCGTCTGAATTAAAACATTTGCCGCCAGCACACCTGCTTGAAATTTCCTTAAATACACATTTTTCATTTTCCATTTCTTCTTGGTGGATGCCTTCAATTAAGGAAAATAAAAATATTTCATTCGTTGATGCCGCCCTTCATTTAAGGGAACTGTTTCTCAATAGTGTCAAACTGCATATCAGAAGTGATGTTCCCATCGGTGCAGCGCTCTCAGGTGGTATAGATTCTTCTGCTATTGTTTGCGCCATGCGCTATGTAGCACCTGATTTACCCATTCACACCTTTAGTTATATTGCTGCAAAAATAAATATTAGTGAGGAATATTGGGTCGATAAGGTAAATGAAAATGTAAAGGCAATTTCTCATAAGGTTAGCATCGATGAGCCTGATATTTTAAAAGACATGGATAATATCATTTCATTGCAAGGGGAACCTTTTGGAAGTACAAGTATTTATGCTCAATACCGCATTTATCAAGAAGCAAAAAAGGAAGGTATTAAAGTTATTCTGGACGGTCAGGGAGCCGATGAACTACTGGCTGGATATTCTGGGTATCCAGCTGAAAGACTAAAAAGTCTTCTGGAGAAGGGAAAAGTAATGGATATTTTAGTGTTCCTGTTTTATTGGTCGAAATGGCCGGGAAGGGGTTTTAAAGCGGCTCTAACCCAATTATTGGGTCTTTTAGTTCCTCAAAGACTAAAAAAAATAGCACATAAATGGAATGGTAAAAATACCAGACCGCTTTGGTTAAATACTGATTTTCTTACCAGTGAAGGAGTGCATTTTGCTTTGCCTGCGATAGTGAAACGCAGTCCTGAAAACAGGGGGCGTCGGGTGCCGGAAACGTTAAGGCATCTTTTTCTACATGGAAATTTGATTTCTTTACTCAGGCACGCTGATAGAAATAGTATGTACTGGTCTGTAGAAAGCAGAGTGCCTTTTCTTACTATTCCAATGACGGAATTTTTACTTTCTCTGCCTGAGTCCTTCCTCATTGATCAAAAAGGTAGAACCAAAAGTGTTTTCAGAGAGGCTATGCGGGGTATAGTGCCAGATGAAATTTTAGATAGAAAGGATAAAATTGGCTTTGCTACTCCCGAAAAAGATTGGCTTCTTTCGGAGGAGTTTAATCTGCGGGCCAGGTTAAGTTGTTTATTTGATTTGCCGTTTATTCATAAGGTGGGCGTTGAAAAATATTTAGATGAATTGAAAAGGGGTAAAAGGATGTTTGATTTTACCAGCTGGAGATTGTTGAATTTTAGCAAATGGACTGAAAGGAATAAGAGTGTAAATCAAGTGAATCAAAAAGGATAAATTAGATGTGCGGAATAGGAGGAATATTCATTCCATCAGGTAAGGCTATAAAGGCAGATTTATTATTGAAAATGAATCAACAAATCAGACATCGGGGACCCGATGATGAAGGTTTGTTAATGATTAATACTTCCGATGGTAGATTGAGAAATGCTTACGGGCCGGACACAGATACTAAGTTGATAAATTCTCTGGCTCCTCCGGAGAATGATATTTCGGCAAATCTGGGATTTGCCTTCAGGCGTTTATCTATCCTTGATTTAAGTGCCAATGGGCATCAGCCAATGTCTTCCCCTTCTGGAAATTGCTGGATTGTTTTTAATGGTGAGATTTATAATTATGTTGAATTAAGGGAATCTTTAGAGAAACTAGGTTATTCCTTTCATTCAAATACCGATACGGAGGTAATTTTAAATGCCTATTTGGCCTGGGGTGAAGATTGTCAACACCAATTTTTAGGTATGTGGTCTTTTGCCATTTGGGATGGTAGAAAGAATAAATTATTTTGCTCCAGAGATAGATTTGGCATTAAACCATTTTACTATTATTTCGATGGGGAAACCTTCATTTTTGGTTCTGAGGTAAAACAACTTCTCGTTTATCCAATAAATAAGGAATTACATGAGGAGGTCATTTATAAGAGCCTTAAAATCGGTGCTTATCTGATAAATTCTAATAATACGTTTTATAAGTCCATTCATATTTTACCGCATGGCCACCATCTTACCCTGGAAAATGGTCAACTATCTATTGCCTCATATTACAAGTTAAATCCGGTAAATTTTGCTTCCTTTAAAGGAACTTTTCAGGAAGCTATTGAAATTTATAGGGATTTATTTAAGAATACCATTCGATTGCACATGCGTTCTGACGTAGAGGTTGGATTAACCTTAAGTGGTGGCTTGGATTCTACAGCAATATTGGCTTCTGCGCACAGATTAACAGACAAAACCATTAAGACTTTTTCTTCCTATTTTACACATAACCCTCGTTACGATGAAAGAAAATGGATTAATGTGATGACCTCTTCCTTTAAGGTGAATCCATTTTTCTATTCTGCTACTGCCGAGGAGTTTATGCAGCATTTTAATGAAATGACCTGGCACCATGATTATCCCTTATTTGGATCAAGTCCTGCGGTTAATTACCTGTTAATGAAACAGATTAAACAATCGGGAGTGGGTGTGGTTCTTTGTGGTCAGGGAAATGATGAATTAGCCGGTGGCTATAAACATGCTTTTTACAGATACTATGCCTATTTGTTAACATCGGGAAAGTGGCAAAAATTTGTCAATGAATTTCCAACATACCTTCAGGATAAATCGCTTGGTGGTACCTTGGGGAAAATCTCAAAAATTGGCGCATCTTTTTTATTTAAGGAATCACTGCTTTACAAGTTAGAAGCATCCTCACAGGAAAATGTTCTTCGTACCTCATTTAACGACTTCAACGTTTTTAATAATATTGAAGATTTACCTACTGACAAATTATCCAATTTCTTGTATAACAATATGATGTCCACGTCGGTACAAACCCTATTGCATTTTGAGGACAGGAATTCGATGGCTAGTTCACTGGAAAGCAGAGTCCCATTTTTAGACCATAAACTGGCCGAGTTTTTGTTTTCCCTTCCGCCGGAATTTAAAAACTATAAGAATTTAGGCAAATTTATCCATCGGCGGGCGATGGAGGGCATTGTTCCTGATGAAGTTATTACAAGGAAAGATAAGATTGGTTATCTGGCACCTGGCGAACATTATTGGATGAAAAATGAAATGAAACCTTTTGTGTCAGGTATTTTCTCCAGTCCAGATTTTAAAAATAGAGAGATATATAATCAAAAATTAATATTAAAAAAATATAAGAATATGCTTGCCGGAAAAACGGGTGACGAAAAGCTATTATGGAATATTTTGTCATTGGAAATCTGGTTTAAGTCGCAAGGAATGTAAATTTCCGTTGCAGTAACAATAACTTAAAGTAAGTGCTCAATAAAAGATGTATATTAAAAATATATAGTTAAAGTTAATGTAACAAATTCACCGCCTTCTTAATCCTACCTACACGGTGAATCTTCTCCCCTAAACAAATCTTCCCTTACCAAATTCGCGAAATCCCTTAATCAAAAAAATTTGTGATGCAGAAAATTAATAGCCGTAATTTCTAATACGTAAACCAAACCTATTGGGAAATGTCGTATATTTTGACCACAAAACTCATTTATTTTAATTGGATTAACTAAAATCTGATGTTATGAAAAATCAAATCGTTTTATTGATTTCCTTTGTTGTCTGTATTGGATTTTCTTATCGCATATCTGCTCAGGTTGAAAATAATACAGGTTCGACAGATTTGTGTCGGGGAAAATATTTCACGGAAGTCCAAGGTGCGGAGTTTTTAAATTCCCATGTACCTGCGTCTCGAAAAGCATGGGAGGATAGGTCCAGATTAATCATCCAACAAATCAAGGAGGGGATGGATCTGCAAAATATGCCTGCCAAAGTAGCTTCAAAAGCTGTCGTTCATATTAAATTGGATTTTGATGGCTATTCCATTGAAAGTGTTTATTTTGAGAGTTTACCAGGGTTTTTGTGACGGGAAACTTGTATAGACCCACAAAAAAATATGCTTCCTACGCCGGTATTTTATGTCCTCATGGGCATGATAATCGCTTCATTGGACGCACGAGAGATCAAACTCAGATTCGTTGCGCCACATTGGCAAGAATGGGTGCTGTAGTCTTTGCCTGGGATATGTTGGGTTATGAAGACAGTAAACAATGTTCACATGATATCGCTTCTTCTTTAAAATTGCAAACTATCAATAGCATTCGGGCACTAGACTTCTTATTTGATTTACCATCAATAGACAAAAATCGTATAGGGATAACGGGTGAATCGGGTGGGGGAACACAAACATTTTTATTGTCGGCTTTAGATTCACGCATTAAAGTTTCTGTTCCTGCGGTAATGGTTTCGGCCCATTTTTTTGGAGGATGTCAATGTGAAAGTGGTATGCCAATTCACAAAAAAGGGCAGCAATTTCAAACTAATAATGTGGAAATAGCTGCATTAACAGCTCCCAGACCTATGTTGTTGATTTCAGATGGAGCAGACTGGACTCAAAATACACCCCGGGTAGAGTTTCCTTATTTGCAAAAAATTTATGCTCTTTATCAAAAGGATAATCTGATTGAAAACGTGCATTTGCCCAAAGATTTACATGATTATGGTCCAAATAAACGAATGGGTATGTATCCATTTATTGCTAAACACCTATCGTTAGAACTTTCCAACGTGTTAAATGCGGATGGGGATATCGATGAGGGGCCCTCAAAAGTACTTTCCCCAGAGAAATTAGCGGTATTCAACAGTGCATTTCCCATGCCAAAAAATGCTGTGAAGGGGAATGAGGCAGTGATGAAATTACTCAAGTAAATGGAAAGATTTCAACGCGTAATCCATTTAACCTAACGTGTGAATTGGACAGATGTTTAACATTCCAGGGCCCAAAGGGGAAGCCAAAAATTGATTTCTTTCTGTTAATGGCGG